>ERZ827458.273-NODE-273-length-86764-cov-6.813975_pt1 | contig 86764 bp, 79 predicted proteins | sample MGYA00519706_ERZ827458 | MGnify/ENA primary metagenome ERZ827458 (study PRJEB31778, sample SAMEA3449309) | human gut metagenome | biome: human gut; feature: human-associated habitat; material: faeces | place: United Kingdom | collected 2010/2012 ...
AATCCTGCGGCCTAATAAAACGCTTTTAAGCGTTTTATTAAAAACTCGTATAAAAGGCTGCCCCCAAAGGCCAATGGCCTTTGGGGGCAAATCATTTAATGTTCTACATATTTTGGCAAAATTCCGTCCACGTCTACGTAATAGTGCTTAAAACTGTCATTTTCCACGTAGACCTTCACCTTTTTCCCGATCAGCTCCGGGTCGCGGAAAATGCGCAGGCTGGGACTTTTGAAAATGTGCCGCACACCGTGAGAGTCGATATACTGTACTATTATATAGTAGGGATACCGCCCGTTTACGTTGACATTGATGTTCGCGGCAATATCCACCACCTCGCCCAGGATGTAGTGTCCCGAGGCAAGCAGGGCATCCGACCGCCTTTTCTTGCAGAGTTCGACAATGAGAAAGGCGATTCCCAAAATCAGGAATATGGTGCCGATCCCGCCGAAAATGAGACCGACCATAAAGGCGTCGCTGTCCCGCAGAAGCGCCGCCAGCGCAATGCCCAGCATCACAAACGTTCCGCCCAGGGCGGTATAGATAATGCCGATAATCAGCAGGGCGCTTCGCCCGATTCTCGCTCTTTTCTCCATATCAGCCACGCATCGCCCGTTTTCTCGCAATGTTGATGGGGCCCTCCTGCATGTGGTTGATCCAGGCAAGGCTCTTGCCCGCGCCGTAGGCCGTACAGGCGTCGGGGTCGTCCGCCAGAACGCAGCCGATGCCCGTGCGCTCGGCAATCAGCAGATCCATACCCCAGATCTGGCTGCATCCGCCGGTGAGGGTGATGCCGTTTTCGGAAATGTCCGACACCAGCTCGGGGCTTGTCTGCTCCAGAACCGCCAGAACCTCGTCGGTGATCATCCGGGCGGGACGGCGCAGCACCTCGAAAATCTCCGTGGAGGTCAGGGTGATGACCTTGGGCATACCGGTCTTGAAGTCCCGTCCCTTGACGTTCATGCTCCGTTCCTCGTCCCGGGGGTAGACCTGGCCGATCTGGATTTTCACATTCTCGGCGGTGACCTGACCGACCACCACGCCATGCTGACGGCGGACGTACCGGGCAATCATCTCGTCAAAGTAGTTGCCCGCCACCTTCAAAGAAGAGGAAACCGCCACGCCGTTCATGCTCAGCACCGCGATGTCCGTGGTGCCGCCGCCGATGTCCACCACCAGATGGCCGCTGGGGCCGCGAATATCCAGTCCCGCGCCCAGTCCCGCCGCCAGGGGTTCCTCGATCAGGAACACTCTTCGGGCGCCGGCTTCGATGGCGGCGTTGATAACACTGCGCTCCTCCACCTCGGACACGCCGGAGGGCACGGATATGACCACACGGGGCTTGGGGGTGAAGAAGGACGCCTTTGTGGCGGTTTTGAACATTTCCTGAAGCATCCGGACGGTCATCTCATGGTCGGAGACGGTGCCGTCCTTCAGCGGGTGCATGGCGACCACGTTGCCGGGAGTACGTCCCAGCATGTTCCGGGCGGCCGCGCCCACCTGCAAAATCTTGCCGGTGTTCTTGTCCATGGCCACAACGGAGGGTTCCCGGACGACCAGTCCCTTGCCGTCGGCGTAAATCAAAACGTTGGATGTCCCCAGGTCAACGCCCAGGTCATTGGAAAATAAAAACATAATGACACCTACTTATCCATAAGAAATCGTATTATTCCCTTCCAGCCGAAGCAATGGCAGCGCAATGCACTTCCTTCGCCCCGGCGGTTTTCAGCACCCGGGCGGCTTCTCCCGCCGTGGCGCCGGTGGTCAGAATGTCGTCCAGCAGCAGTATCCGCTTTCCGGCAACCTCCGCGCCCCGGGTCAGCCGGTAGACGCCCAGCACATTTGCCCGGCGTTCCGCCTCGCCGTGAATACCGGACTGAGGGCGGTTGTGACGGACTTTCCGAAGAAGGGGCATCGGGGTCATCCCCAGCTCCCGCCCCACGGCCTTCGCCAGCAGCTCCACCTGATCGTAGCCCCGGCGCAGCTTCCGCAGACGGCTGACGGGAATCCACGTCAGCGCGTCGAAGCCGTCGGGGTACTGATTCTGGATACGCATGGCCAGGAGTCTGCCGTAGGCAACTGCGTAATTTCTCGCGCCGCCGAACTTATAACGCAGAAGACTCCTTCTTACGTTCCCTTCATAGTACCAGACCGCGGCGAAACTGTCAAGAAATTGACCCCTTCTTTTTCCATTAAGATATTCGGGAGCCTCCTCCCGGCAGGTGCGGCACAGGTCAAGCTCCTCTTTCCCCAGGACTTTGCCGCACAGAACGCACTTGGGCGGAAACAGCACGCTCAGCAGCCAGTGAACCAGTCTCATTCGGTTTTCCCCTGTAAGCGAAGCTTCAGCCCCGTGTAGCGGCGGTTCTTCTTCGCATTTTCCACCATCGCCGCCACGGTTTCCTCGCGCCCCACGATGATCAGCAGCTCCCTCGCCCGGGTGATGGCGGTGTAGAGGATGCTGCGGCTGAGCAGGTACGGCGAACCGTTCCACGCCGTCAGAATCACCGCCCGGTACTCACTGCCCTGGCTTTTGTGAACCGTCATGGCGTAGGCAGGCTCCAGCTCGTTCAGCTGGGTAAAGTCGTAATCCGCCGCCCGGTCGTCGAAGGTCACCGTCAGGGTCTCCGCGCCGGGGTCAATTCCGGTGATCGTACCCACGTCGCCGTTGAAAATGCCGGTGCCTACGGCGCTTCCGTCAGTCTTCTTCCATAGTATATCATAATTGTTGCGAATCTGCATCACCCTGTCCCCCTCCCGGAAAATGATATCTCCGAAAGCGCGCTCCTTTTTGTCGGGAGCGGCGGGGTTCAGGGCGGCTTGCAGCATTTTGTTCAGAGCGGCAGTACCTACGCCCCCCTTGCGGGTGGGGGACAGCACCTGAATCTGCTCCGGCGGAATGCCCATGTTTTTGGGCAGCCGGGTGGTGCATAATTCCCGAATCAGGGTGCCCACCGCGTCCTCGCTCTGTCTGCGCAGGAAGAAAAAGTCGCTTTTGACATTTTTCAGCTCCGGCATCTGTCCCTGATTCACCCGGTGGGCGTTCATGACAATCAGGCTCTGCTGCGCCTGTCGGAAAATCTCCGTCAGCCGTACCATGGGAAGGCAGCCGCTGCGCAGCATATCGTTGAACGGGAACCCCGGCCCCACGGGGGGCAGCTGGTCGGGGTCGCCCACCAGAATCAGCCGCTTTCCTTTGGGAATGGCCTGCAAAAGATGGTGCAGCAGCTCCACGTCCACCATGGACATCTCGTCCACGATCACCGCGTCGCATTTGAGAGGGTTGTCCTCGTCCCGGACGAACACCATGTCCCCCGTGCCGGGGTCGATTCCCGCTTCCAGCAGCCGGTGGATGGTGGAGGCGTTCTCCCCCGTCACCTCCGTCAGCCGCTTCGCCGCGCGGCCAGTGGGCGCGGCCAGCAGGCACGCCAGCTGCATCTGTCCCAGCAGGGACAATATACCATTTAATATAGTCGTCTTACCGGTGCCGGGGCCGCCGGTGATCAGCAGCAGTCCGGAGGTCGCCGCCTCCCGGATGGCGCGGGTCTGCTCCTCGGAGTATTCGACGCCGCTTTCCTCCGCCACGTTTTGAATCATGCGCTCCAAGCCTTTGGGCGGCGGGAAGCTGCCCTTTGCGAACTCTAAAAGCCGCCGGCTGCAATTCACTTCCGCTTCATATAGCCTTGGAAGATAGTTAACGGTGATACCTGCCAGCGTGCTGCGCACCAGGCGGTCGGCTTCCAGCAGTCGCCCGATGCCCTGTTTCACCGCATCAGCGTCCACGCTCAGCAGCTGGCTGACCGCCAGCTGTAGCTTGTCCTCCGGGAGGAAGCTGTGTCCTGCCGTGAGATTGTAATTCAGCTCAAACAGGATTCCGGCCTCCACCCGCCGGGGGTCGTCCCCCGCCACGCCCAGCTCAATGGCAAAACGGTCTACCGCCCCGAAGGGCGCGTCCAGTCCATCGTCCATGAGTAAGTACGGGTCGTCGTACAGAAGCTCCACGGTGCTGTCGCCGTACAGCTTATACGCCCGCACCGCCAGCTCCGCGGGAAGATGATGCACGGCAAAAAATTCCATCAGCTGCCGCATTCCCACCTGTAGCCGGAATTCCTCGCCCATGGCTTTCGCTTTTTCCCGGGAAATGCCGGGAACCTCAGCCAGCCGCTCCGGTTCCCGTTCCATGACCAGCAGGGTCTGCTCCCCAAAATGCTCCACGATCCGCGCCGCCGTCTTGGGGCCGATGCCCTTGATGATCCGGCTGCTGAGGTAATTCAGAATTTCCATACTGGTCTGGGGCATCAGCCGCTCCAGGAATTCCGCCTCAAACTGCCGCCCGTAGCTGGAGTGGGTGCTCCACTTGCCCGTCACCATCAGCCGCTCGCCCACTGCGGGCAGCGGGATGGTACCGACCACCGTTACATTCTGTCCGCCGCCCACGTTCAGCCGAAGGACGGCGTAGCCGTTTTCGTAATTCTGATATACCACGGCGCTGATGGCGCCCTGCAAAATCTCCAAATCTTCCGTCAAGTCGTTCTCTCTCCCATTCTCTCGACCAGCTTTTCCGGCGTACAGACCATTACGCCCCGCTCCGCCAGCCAGTCCCGTTCCGCGTCGCTGATGCCAAAGTCCACCATGGTAAGCTCTTCCCGCAGCAGTCCCAGCTCCCGCAGCCAAAGATATCGCCGGGCAAAGCAATCCTCCGTCACCCCCGGCCTTGCCGGGGCGTAAAGCCCGCCGCCCCGCTCTGCGGGCAGCAAAAATCCGTACAGCACCCACAGCGCGCTCACCAGGCCAAAGGCCGCCAGCGTCCCCAGCACAATGTAACCCGCCACCAAAACCACCTCCGGATATTGTATGAAGGAAGCGCAGTTTCGGTGCCGGTCATTTTCTTTTACTATATTACTATATTTCTCCCAAAATGGAAAGCCCCTTTTGCGTTCTTTCTCCGCTTTCTGTCCATTTAACGTCCAGCAAAGAAACTTTTGCCGGATTCTTCAAAATTGGTCTTGAATCTCGACAAAAAATCGGGTATAATATTCTGGAATGATTTTGGGGGTCTGACATTTTTCTCCTGCGGAGGCGCTATGAAGCTGCTGAATTTGCTTATGTGGGTGGTACAGTTTGGGTTTTCCATTCTGTTTCCCACGGTTTTCTTTTTGATTCTGGGCGTCTGGCTTCAGGATAAGTTTGACCTTGGTCTCTGGATCGTGATTGTGCTGGGCATTGTGGGTCTGCTTACCTCCGTCAGCACCGCCCGCTCGTGCCTGAAAGCCATGCGCAAGGCCGCCGATGAAAGCAGCGACCGCAAAGACCCGCCCGTCTCCTTCAATGATCACAAGTAAGAGGAATTCCCGCTATGAAATTACAGGCAGCATCCAAAAAAGAAATTTCCCGCATCGCCGTCGGCACGCTGGTGTGCGACGTTATCATGGTCGCGGGGCTGTTTCTTCTGAGCCAGTTCGGCATCGGTAAGTTTGCGCTTCTGCGCATTCTGCTGGGCGCGGCGTGCGGCTCCGTGGTAGCGATTCTGAACTTCACCATTCTCTGCCTGACGGTGCAGAGCGCCGTGGAGATCGACAGCAAGAAGAAAATGCGGCAGAAATTCCAGATGAGCTACAATGTCCGCCTGCTTCTTCAGGCCGCTTGGGTCATCGCCGCATACCTGATTCCCCAGGTGCATTTTGTGGCCGGCGCGCTGCCCGTTCTGTTCCCCAACGTGGTCATTTTCTTCCTGCAAAGCCGGGGCAAGCTCGTTCCCGAAGGAGAAAAGCCGGCTGCCGGCGAGGCCGAAAGAAACGCGCAGGAGCAGGACGAGCCGGAAGACCATCCCGGCCCCTTTGAAGTGTAAGAATTGTAATATTCATCGATTTTATGAGGTGAGTGTATGAACGTTGAAATCAATGGCGCGCGAATTATAGCTACATTTGAAAACGTCCCGCTGTTCGGAACGGTTCAGATCACCCAGACGCTGATTGTCAGCTGGTTGATTCTGATTCTGATCTCCGCTCTGTTCATCTGGCTGGGTTCCGGATTGAAGGTCACGGGCATCTCCCGGAAGCAGGCCGTCGCCGAGACGATCTACACCTCCCTGGTGAACTTCGTCCGGGGCAATATGGGGCCTAAGTTTGACCGGTACATCCCGCTGGTCGGCACCATCTTCGTTACCAGCATTTTTTCCAACCTGATCAGCCTTGTGGGCATCTGGAGCCCCACCGCCGATCTGATGACGGAGCTTGCCTGGGCGCTGGTGGTGTTCGTGCTGATTACCTATCATAAGATCAAGGCCTCCGGCATCGGCGCGTATCTGAAGAGCTTCCTGGATCCCCTTTTCATCCTGGCGCCCATCAATGTCATGAGTGAGCTGTTCACCCCCGTCTCCATGGCCTGCCGTCATTTCGGCAACATTCTCTCCGGTACGGTCATCAGCGCCCTGATCTACGCCGCGCTGGTCGCCGCCAACAGCGCGCTGTTCCATCTGCTGGCATCCAGCATGTATGTCGCGCTGATCGTCACCATCGTTGGTCTGATTCCTCTGATTATCGGCTTTACCAAGAAGAAAAAGAAGCTGAAAATTCTTGGCATCATCGTCACGGTGCTGGGCGTTCTCGCCATCCTCACCTGTCTGGGCGTTGACTACCCCTGGCTGACCATCGGCATTCCCGCCATTCCCAGCCTGTACTTCGACTGGTTCAGCGGCTGCATCCAGGCATTCATTTTCTGCACCCTGACCACCCTATTCATCAAACAGGCTGCGGGCTGATAACGCAGCGGCCATTTGAATAAATACGTAATCATTATTAGGAGGAAATATTTATGGAAGTTTTAGCTAAAGGCATTGCTCTGGCAGGTTGCGGCATCGGCGCCGGTCTGGCTCTGATTGCCGGTATCGGCCCTGGTATCGGCGAAGGTAACTGCGCCGCCCGTGCCTGTGAAATCATCGGCCGCAATCCCGAGTGCAAGAGCGACGTTACCAGCACCATGATCCTGGGTATTGCTCTGTCCGAGACCACCGGTATTTACGGCTTCGTTACCGGTCTGCTGCTGATTTTTGTCGCCCCCGGTATGTTCATGAAGCATCTGGGCTGATTTCCGGCGAGAAATCCGATCATTAAATTGTACGCCGGAAGGAGGCAACGCAATGGACCTTTACCAGTCATTGGTGACGGTAAACCCCGTAACTCTGATTGCACAGATTTGCAACCTGTTTATCCAGCTGCTTATCGTCAAGATCTTCTTCCTGGATAAAATCAAGGCCGTGCTGGACAAGCGCCGCGAGACCGCCGACAAGCAGATTGCCGACGCCGAGGCCGCAAAATCCGAAGCGGCAGCCATTAAGCAGACCTATGAGGAAAATATGCGTCAGGCAAAGACCAAGGCCGACGACATGATCCTCTCCGCCCAGAAAACCGCCGCCCAGCGCAGCGAGGAGATCATTTCCCAGGCGCAGAAGCAGGCCGCCCAGATCAAGACCAAGGCCGCGTCCGACATCGAGATGGAGAAGAAAAAAGCCATCAACGAGGCCAAGGATGAGATTTCCGACCTGGCCATGGCCATCGCCGGAAAGGTCGTGGGCCGTGAGCTGAACGACGCCGATCAGGACGGCATGATCGACCGCTTCATTGAAGAATTGGGTGATCAGAAATGACAGAGGTTGGTAACGTCTACGGTCAATCCCTGTACGAGCTTGCAAAGGACGAGGGGCTGTCCCGGGAAATCGGGGAGCAGCTGACCGTCCTGCAAAAAAGCTTCGGTGAGGAGCCGGATTTTGTCCGTCTGCTCTCCAACCCCAGCCTTTCCAAGCCGGAGCGGTGCCGGATTCTGGACACCAGCTTCCGCGGCTCGGTGCATCCCTATATTCTGAATTTTATGAAAATCCTGACGGAAAGGGGCTATATCCGCCACTTTTCCGACTGCTGTGACGCTTTTTCCGAACTGTATAACCGGGATAACGGCATTCTGAAGGTGGCGGCCGTCACCGCCGTAGCCCTCACCCCGGCGCAGGAGGAGAAGCTTACAGGAAAGCTGAGCCAGATCACCGGAAAGACGATCGCGCTCCACAATCGCATTGATCCCGCAGTCTTGGGCGGTGTCCGCCTGGACTATGACGGTCAGCGCCTGGATGACACCGTGTCCCATCGCTTGGACGCCATCCGGGAACTGCTGAACAAAACCGTACTCTGACGAGAAAGCAGGGACTGTATGGAACTGAAACCCGAAGAAATAACGAAAATCATTCGCAGCCAGATCAAAAATTACGAAAACAAGATCGAAGTCAGCGAAACCGGCGTCGTCATTCTGGTAGGCGACGGCATTGCCAAGGCCTCGGGTCTTGAAAAGTGCATGGCCGGTGAGCTGGTGGAATTCCCCGACGGCTCCTACGGCATGGCGCAGAACCTGGAAGAGGACACCGTCTCCATTGTCATCCTCGGTTCCGATCAGGGCATCAAGGAAGGCGATACCGTCAAGCGCACCGGCAAGGTCGTGTCCGTCCCCGTGGGCGAAAAGCTCATCGGGCGCGTTGTCAACGCCCTTGGCGAGCCCATCGACGGCAAGGGCAGCATTGAGGCGGAGGCCTACCGTGCCATCGAAATGCCCGCCCCCGGTATCATTGAGCGGCAGCACGTCTCCCGCCCTCTGCAAACCGGTATCAAGGCCATCGACTCCATGATTCCCATCGGCCGCGGCCAGCGTGAGCTGATCATCGGCGACCGCCAGACCGGCAAAACCACCATCGCCACCGACACCATTCTGAACCAGAAGGGCAAGGACTGCATCTGCATTTACGTTGCCATCGGCCAGAAGCGTTCCACCGTGGCGCAGGTCGTGGACAGTCTTGCCGCCGGCGGCGCTATGGACTATACCATCGTGGTCTCCGCCACCGCTTCCGAGCTGGCACCCATGCAGTATATCGCGCCCTACGCCGGCTGCACCATGGGCGAATACTTCATGTATCAGGGCAAGGACGTGCTGGTCATTTACGACGATTTGAGTAAGCACGCTGTGGCCTACCGTGCCATTTCCCTGCTGATCCGCCGCCCCCCCGGACGGGAAGCTTACCCTGGCGACGTCTTCTATCTCCACTCCCGTCTTCTGGAGCGGGCAGCCCAGCTGTCCCCGGAGCTTGGCGGCGGCAGCCTGACGGCTCTGCCCATCATTGAGACCCAGGCCGGCGACGTGTCCGCCTACATTCCCACCAACGTCATTTCCATCACCGACGGCCAGATCTTCCTGGAGACCGAGCTGTTCAACTCCGGCATCATGCCCGCCGTGAACCCCGGTATTTCCGTCTCCCGTGTGGGCGGCGACGCCCAGATCAAGGCCATGAAGAAGGTGGCCGGTTCTCTGAAGCTGCTGTACTCCCAGTACCGTGAGCTGCAAAGCTTCGCCCAGTTCGGCTCCGACCTGGACGCGGATACCAAGTCCCGTCTGGCTCTGGGCGAACGGATCGTGGCCGTGCTGAAGCAGAAGAACGGTTCTCCCAAGGAAGTGGCGCAGCAGGTATGCATCATCTACGCGGTCGTCCATGGGTATCTCGCTTCCGTTTCCGTTGCTCAGATTCCCGAATTTGAGAAGCGGCTGGAAGAGCATATGAACAATCACCACGCCGACGTTCTCGAGGCCATTCGCTCCACCGGCAAGCTGGAGACCGAGACGGAGAACGCCCTGAAAGCTGCCCTGGACGAGCTGGTGGCTGAATTCCAGGCATAAGGAGGGATAAGCCATGGCTGGCGTTTCCACCAAGGAAATCAAAAACCGCATCCGAAGCATGGAGTCCACCAGGCAGATCACAAAGGCCATGGAAATGGTCGCTGCCTCCAAGCTCCGCCGGGCGCAGGCGCAAGTGCTTTCCTCCCGCCCCTATTTTGAAATTCTTTACTCCACCATCGCGGATATTGCGTCCTCCAACCGGGATTTCTCCTCCCCCTATTTGCAGGAGCGTCCTGTGAAAAAGGTGATGTATATCGTCATTGCCGGTGATCGCGGTCTTGCCGGCGGCTATAACAGCAACATTCTCAAGCTGGTGCAGTCGGAGATCGCAGGAAAGGACGCCGAGGTTCTGCCCATCGGCAAGAAGGCTCTGGACTACTTCAAAAGCAAGCAGGTTCCGCTCTTTACGGAGCGCTACGCTGAAGCGGCTGAGCTTACCATCGGCGACTGCTTCTCCATTTCCAAGCAGCTGAGCAAGGCATTCCTGGCAGGAGAATTTGACCGGATTGTCGTCGCCTATACCAATTTTGTCTCCGTTCTCGCCCAGACGCCTGCGGCCATGCAGCTGCTGCCTCTGGAAAAGCCGGTAAAGAAGGAGGCTGTCAACCGGGGCGATATCCTGTACGAGGGCGACAGCGAAGAGGTTTTCGCTGCGATTATCCCCGAATATCTGGGCGGCGTCATCTACGGTGCGCTGTGTGAGAGCCGCGCCTCCGAGCAGGCTGCCCGCCGGGCTGCCATGGATTCCGCGACCCAGAACGCCGACGATATGATCGACGACCTGAGCCTGAAGTTCAACCGCGCCCGTCAGGCCGCGATCACTCAGGAAATTACGGAGATCGTCGCGGGTTCTTAAGTTTTCAAGGGGCGGCATTCCGATCGCCCAATCCCCAGAAGTTACGAATTTGCGGTATCTGATGTGGGTTAAGCCCAGAATTTTGGGTAAATGTGGATGTTTTCCCCGTGTTGGGTTCCGCGAATATTTCAGCAGAAGGAGTTGAATTCCCAATGGCCAAAAACAAAGGAACTGTGATCCAGGTCATGGGTCCTGTTCTTGACATCCGTTTCGCTGACGACCAGCTGCCCGGGCTGCTCAGCGCCATCGAGATTCCCAACGGCGAGCATACCATCGTGGCGGAGGTCGCCCAGCACATCGGCGACAATGTGGTTCGCTGCGTCGCCATGTCCTCCACGGACGGCCTGCAGCGCGGCACCGAGGCCACCGACACCGGTGCGCCCATCTCCGTCCCCGTTGGCGAAGAGTGCCTGGGTCGTGTATTTAACCTGCTGGGTCAGCCCATTGACAACAAAGCGCCTGTACAGGGCGTCGAGCGCTGGCCCATCCACCGTCCCGCTCCTTCCTACGAGGAGCAGCAGCCCGCTACCGAGATTCTGGAAACCGGCATCAAGGTCATCGACCTGATTTGCCCCTACGCCAAGGGCGGTAAGATCGGTCTGTTCGGCGGCGCAGGCGTTGGCAAGACCGTTCTGATTCAGGAGCTGATCTACAACATCGCCACTGCCCACAACGGCTATTCCGTTTTCACCGGCGTCGGCGAGCGTACCCGTGAGGGTAACGACCTCTACAACGAAATGACCGAGTCCGGCGTTATTTCCAAGACCGCCATGGTCTTCGGTCAGATGAACGAGCCGCCAGGAGCCCGTATGCGTGTCGGTCTGTCCGGCCTGACCATGGCAGAGTATTTCCGTGATGTGAAGCATCAGGACGTGCTGCTGTTCATCGACAACATCTTCCGTTTCACCCAGGCCGGTTCCGAGGTTTCCGCACTGCTTGGCCGTATGCCCTCCGCCGTCGGCTATCAGCCCACGCTGGCAACGGAAATGGGCGCATTGCAGGAGCGCATCACCTCCACCAAGGAAGGCTCCATCACCTCCGTTCAGGCCGTCTACGTTCCCGCTGACGACCTGACCGACCCCGCCCCCGCTACCACCTTCGCCCACCTGGACGCCACAACGGTTCTTGACCGCGGCATTTCCTCTCTGGGCATTTACCCCGCCGTGGATCCTCTGGATTCCACTTCCCGTATCCTGACCCCCGAAATCGTCGGTCAGGAGCATTACGAGACTGCCCGTGCCGTGCAGAGCATCCTCCAGCGCTACAAGGAGCTGCAGGACATCATCGCCATCATGGGTATGGACGAGCTTTCCGAAGAGGACAAGCTCACGGTCAACCGCGCCCGTAAGGTGCAGCGCTTCCTCAGCCAGCCCTTCCATGTTGCCGAGCAGTTCACCGGCTATCAGGGCAAGTACGTCCCCCTGAAGGAAACCATCCGCTCCTTCCAGGAAATCATTGCGGGTAAATATGACGACATTCCCGAATCCTACTTCCTGTTCGCCGGCTCCATCGACGACGTGGTTGCCAAGTACCGGGGCGGTGAGAAGGCATGACACCCTTCCACTTGAAAATCGTCACGCCCGACGGCCTGATTTATGACGGTCAGGCAGAGGAGCTGCTGGTTCGCACCATCAACGGCGACATCGGCATTCTCGCCCGTCACATGAATTATGTTGCCCCCCTGGGTATGGGGCGGGCCGTCATCGTATCGGGCGGACAGCGCCGGACGGCGGCGTGCATCGGCGGCATGGTCAGCGTGTCGAAGGGCGAAGTGACCTTAGTCCCCACCACCTTTGAGTGGGCGGACAAAATCGACGTCGCCCGTGCGGAGGCTGCCCGCGAAAAAGCGGAGAAGGTACTCCACGACAAAAACGCATCCGACACCGACCTGCGCCTGGCAGAAGCCAAGCTTCACCGCGCCCTGGTCAGAAAGAGCGTTGCTTCCAAACTATAATACTATTTCTTAATAAAATGATTTCATCATTTTATTTAAGCCGTTTCACGGCAGACCGCCTGGGCGGCGGTAAGAAATGTATTGACTTCGTTTTTTAGCGGCAGTGGCCGCAATCCTGCGGCCTAATAAAACGCTTTTAAGCGTTTTATTAAAAACTCGTATAAAGCAATTTCCCCGGTATCCGAATGGATACCGGGGAAATCTGTTTTGTGGTGGTATTTGGAAAAATGTTGTGGCAGTTATTCTTCAGCGTTCTTCGGGTCTTCTGCGCCGTCCTCGAAGCCGTCGAACATGGAGGTGGAAGAAGCATCTTCCACTTCCCTGCCCTGCATGACCGCTTCGAACTGCTCACCGGTCATGGTCTCCTTCTCCAGAAGGAAGTCCACAACCTCGTGCAGCTTGTCGCTGTTATCCGTGAGAATCTGCTTGCAGTGGTCGTAGGCCTTGTCGATCAGCGCCTTGACCTCGTCGTCGATGGTTCCGGCAATCTTCTCGGAATAGCTCTTGGTGGTCTGGTAGTCCCGGCCGATGAACACCTCTCCGCCGTCCAGATAAGAGACCGTACCCAGCTTTTCGCACATGCCGTAACGGGCGACCATGTCCTTTGCCAGCTTTGTTGCCCGGTCGATGTCGTTGGAAGCGCCTACGGAGATATCCCCCAGGAACAGGGCTTCCGCCACACGCCCGCCCAGCAGCGACACGATCTGCTCGTACATTTCGTTGCGGGTCAGGTTGGAGGAATCGTCCTTGGGCAGATACCAGGTCGCGCCCAAGGACTGCCCCCGGGGAACAATGGTAATCTGACGCACCGGGTCATGGGTGGGCAGGTTGTACATGGCGACGGCATGGCCGGCTTCGTGAACAGCCGTCTCCTTCAAATCCTTCCGGGTCTGAACGCGGCTCTTTTTCGCGGGGCCTGCTGTAATCTTCATCAGCGCCTCGTTCATGTCCTCCATGGTCAGCACCGGGCGGTTCGCTCTGGCTGCCAGAATCGCCGCTTCGTTGAGGAGGTTGCTCAGGTCGGCGCCGGTAAATCCGGCGGTGGAGCGGGCAACGGTTTTCAGATTCACCGAGGCGTCCAGCTTTTTGTCCTTGGCGTGAACCTTCAGAATTTCCTCCCGCCCCTTCACATCCGGACGACCCACATGAATCTGCCGGTCAAAGCGGCCGGGACGCAGCAGTGCCGGATCCAGGATGTCCGGCCGGTTGGTGGCCGCCAGGACAATCACACCCTCCGAACGGGTGAAGCCGTCCATTTCCACCAGCAGCTGGTTCAGCGTCTGCTCCTTTTCGTCATGACCGCCGCCCAGACCGGAGCCGCGCTTGCGGCCGACGGCGTCGATCTCGTCGATGAATACGATGGCGGGGGCGATTTTCCTCGCCTGTTCAAACAGATCCCGGACACGTCCGGCGCCGACGCCCACGTACATTTCCACGAAATCCGAGCCGGAAATGGACAGAAACTGCACCCCCGCCTCTCCCGCGACGGCACGAGCCAGCAGTGTCTTACCCGTGCCGGGAGGCCCCACCAGCAGAAGGCCGTGGGGAATCCGTGCGCCGATCTCGGTAAATTTTTCGGGATTTTTCAGAAAATCCACGATTTCCTGAAGCTCTTCCTTTTCCTCGTCCGCGCCTGCCACGTCGTCAAAGGTCACTTTTTTATCTCCGGGAACCCCCAGAACCGTCCGGGCTTTGCTGAACCCGCTCATGGGATTCCCGGCGCTGCTCATGCGCCCCATCAGCAGCGCCCAGATGAACAGCAATACCACCCCGACCACCAGCAGCGGGAGGATCAGGGTATAAGGCGAAAAGCCCCTGTCCGGGACAAAATTGTAGCTTTCCAGCACACCGGATTCCGTCTGTTCCGTGAGAAGGTCGTGCATCTCCTGCCGGAAGCTCTCCGGGTCGGCCAGCGGCGCGGTGATGGTGGTCTGACCGTTATAGGGTTTGTTCAGCTCCATCGTAATGGTCTGATCCTCCACCACGAACTGGCGCACCTGCTCCTTGCGGAACAGTTCAACCACCGTGGAGTAGGGCAGGCTGTCCTGGGTGGTGGTAAACAGGTTACTGATCCAACCCAGGAATGCCGCCATCAGCGCGACATACACAATGAGCGGGATCCATCTCGTTCTTTTCAATTTGGGATTACTCCTTATTTTTCATAGGCTTCCGGCTTCAGCACGCCAACATAGGGCAAATTCCGGTAGTGTTCATTGTAGTCAAGGCCATAGCCCACCACAAAGGCGTTGGGAATGGTAAAGCCAACATAGTCAGGCTTCAGAGTGATGCCGGGGCGACGGCGCTCAGGCTTATCCAGCAGCGTGCAGATTTTCAGGGACGCAGGCTCCCGGGACATCAGATGCCGGTAGGTAAAGTCCAGAGAATTGCCGGTGTCATAGATGTCCTCCAGAATCAGCACATGGCGACCTCTGATATCCGAAGAGATATCCCGCTTGACCTCCATCTTTCCGGTGGAATTGGTTCCGGCGTAGGAGGAAATCCACATAAAATCCATCTGGCAGTGGGTTCTGATCTCCCGGATCATGTCCGCGTAAAACACCACGACGCCCTTGAGGACGCCGACGATGATGGGATCCTTCCCCGCGTAGTCCGCCGTCAGCTCTTTGCCCAGCTCCGCGATTCGGGTCTTGATTTGCTCCTCGGTCAGCAGAATCTCCTGAATATCCTTTTCCATAGCTTTTTCTCCCTTATGCTGTGTATTTCATTCTATTTGTACGCCTGATCGGCGCTGTTTTCTACGATATCTTTGCCGAATCGGACAGTCACGGCGGGAAGCTCCCCGGCAGCGCGGTCGGCGTGAACGCCAATGGAATATACGCCCAAAATCCCCTGTTCGTCACACAGTACGGGAATCCGCTCCCGCATGGCCGCGGGAATCTTCCGGTCGATGAACAGCTTTTTCAGGCTTTTGGTTCCGCCGCTCAGGCGGATAGTGTCCCCGCTTTCCCGGGGGCGAAGGGTCATCGTCCCCACCGGACAAACCGTAAAGGTATCCGGCGTGTTGACGATTTTGTCCGTCGGGGCGCAGGTCACGCGGTAATCTCCGTAAACCGTTTCCCCGGGACAGGCCAGTACCACCGGCTCCGGGCAGGGCTTGCGCGTCCGGGCTTCCAGGCGGTCGTACTGTCTGCTCACCGTTACACCACCGGGTAAATTGACCCGCGCGGAGGGTTTGTCGGAAAACAGCAGCCCTTCCACCGCGGAAATATGGGAATCCTCCGGCTCCTTCACGCCGCTGTCCTTCAAAAACCGCTCAATGCAGCGGCTGCGCTGAGCCTCCGGCATGGATTTTAACGTCTGCACCCCGGGCAAAACCGAAAAATCCGACTGCGCAGCGAGAAAATCCTCGTCCTCCCGCAGCCGCAGCGCCATCAGAGAGAGATTTTCCGCCAATCGGGGATTTTCCGATTTCAGCAGAGGCATTACGGTGTGACGGATACGGTTTCGCAGAAAGGCATCGGAAGCGTTGGAGCTGTCCTCCCGGTGAGGAAGCCCCCAGGCAAGCAGAAATTCCTCCACCTCCTGCCGGTTTATCAGCAGCATGGGGCGGATGACCTTTCCGCTGACCGGGGCAATGGCGCCCAGTCCTTTCAGGCCGGTGCCTCGGATCATGCGCATGATCACCGTCTCGGCGTTGTCGTCGGCGGTGTGGGCAGTGGCAATTTTCCCGTCCAGGCTCCGAAGAAAGGCATACCGGGCATCCCGGGCGGCGGCCTCCAGCCCCTTTCTCCCCGGGCGAACCTCCGCCGAACCCACATGCAGGGGGATGTCATAGCATCCGCAGAATTTCCGGACAAAGGCTTCATCCCCGTCGGATTCTTCCCCACGGAGATGGTGGTTAAAATGGGCGGCTTCCAGACGGATGTCCAGCTTATCCTTCAGCAGATACAGGGCAAACAGGAGCGCCACGGAATCCGCCCCGCCGGAGACGGCGCAGATGGCCGTATCTCCCGGCGCCATCATATCATACTGCCGGATCATCCGCAAGAGCTTATTCCGCATGTTTCCACTCCCGGTCGGCAAAGGTCTGATACTGGCCGATCCACTGCATCTTCACCGCGCCGGTTTCGCCGTGACGGTTCTTGGCGACGATGCACTCCGCCACGCCCTTGTCCTCGGTGTTTTCGTGATAATATTCGTCCCGGTACAGGAACATCACCGAGTCGGCGTCCTGCTCGATGGCGCCGGATTCCCGGAGGTCGGACAGGATCGGCCGCTTGTCGGTGCGGCTCTCCACCGCACGGGACAGCTGGCTCAGGCAGATCACCGGCACGTCCAGCTCCTTCGCCATGATTTTCAGGGAGCGGGAAATTTCGCCCACCACGGTAACACGGTTGTCGCTGTTCTTGCCGTAGCCGGAACCCTGCATCAGCTGCAAATAGTCGATGATGACCAGCCCCAGATTGTCCAGACGGCGGCACTTGGCGTTGATATCCGCCACGGTGACGGAGGGATTGTCGTCAATGCGAATGTCCGTCTGGCTCAGGGCGGCGGAGGCGATGCACAGCTTGCTCCACTCGTCCTCGCTGAGCTTGCCCGTGGCCAGCTTTTGCAGCTCCACAAAGCCCTCGCTGGCAAGCAGACGCATGGCCAGCTGCTCCCGGGACATTTCCAGGTTAAAAATGGCCACGGTTTTTTTGTATTTTTTTGCTACACTGACGCCGATGTTCAGCGCAAAGGCGGATTTACCCATAGCAGGCCGGGCGGCGATAAGCAGGAGGTCAGACTTGTTCAGTCCGTTGATCCGGGTGTCCAGATCCCGCAGGCCGGTGGACAGGCCGGGGATCAGGGAGTCCGACTGGCTCAGCTCCGTCAGGCGGTCAAACACCTTGTGCAGCGTCGTGCCGATATGCTCCAGAGAATCGCCCCGCTCGCCCTTGCGCAGGGCGTAAATTTTCTTTTCCGCAGATTCCAGCATCTCGGCGGGGGTTCCCACCTCTTCCGACACCATCTGCTGAATGTCCGTCGCGGCCTGATTCAGTCCCCGAAGCATGGACTTTTCCTGAACAATGGCCGCATAGCGCGCCACATTGGCGGCGGTGGGGGTGATCTCCATCAATTGGAGGATGTAATCCCGGGAATTGTCGTGATAGTAGCCCAGTTCCTTCAGCTTGTCCAGCACCGTGACCGGGTCAATGGTCTGGGAGAAGTTGAACATGGTATAGATGGCTTCATAAATTTCCCGGTTCTGCTGCAGGTAAAAGTCCTCCGGCTTCACAATGCCCACCACATCCGTAATGCACCGGCTGTCGATGAGAATGGAGCCCAGAACCGCCTGCTCCGCCTCCAGCGACTGGGGCTGCTGCCGGGACAGAAGTTCTTCATCCATGGCAAATTCTCCTTTCTCTATAGAATAGTATGCTACCGAATCTTACGCTTCGACGATCTTCACCGTCAGCGGCGCGGAAATCTCATAGCCCAGCTTGCAGGTGACGGTGTACGTACCCACATTCTTGATGGGCTCGGCAATGGTGATCTTCCGCTTGTCCAGCTTGATGCCGGTCTTGGCCAGAGCGTCGGCGATTTCCTGATTGGTCACGGAGCCGAACAGACGTCCCGCACCGCCGCCCTTGGCGGCCACGGTGACGGTCATCTCCCGCAGCTTTCCGGCGGTCTCCATGGCCTCGGCCTTTTCCCGGGCAATGCGCTCCTGATTGGCCTTGTCGTTCATGCGCATGGTGTTCACGGCGTCAGGGGTCGCCTCCGTGGCCAGCTTCCGGGGCAGCATGTAGTTCCGGGCGTAGCCGTCGGAAACCTCGATCATCTGTCCCTTTTTGCCCTTTCCTTTTACATCTTGCAGCAGAATTACTTTCATTGTAACAGTCTCCTTAATCGGTATGATATGTACGCCAAACAGCCGTTAAAACGGCGTTTGGCCTGGTTTATTCTTCGTAGAACTTATCAATGGACGCCACCAGCTCGTCCAGGGCATCCTTGACGGTGATGTCCTTCATCTGCGCACCGGCCGTAGCGGTGTTGCCGCCGCCGCCCAGAGGTTCCAGAATCATCTGGACGTTGGCGCTGCCGATGCTTCGGGCGGAGATGATCACCTGATCTCCGTCCGGATAGAGAACGAAGGAGGCGGTGATGCCGGAAATATTTAATAGCTCGTCCGCCGCCTGGGCTGCCAGCACCCGGGTCGTGGGGGTGTTCAGCGCCGCAATGGCGATCTCCTGCCGGTACAGGCGGGAGGATTTGATGATCTGATACTTCGCCATGGTGTCCTGGAAGTCGTTCTGCATCAGCTTCTTGACCTCCGTGGTGTCCGCGCCCAGACGGCGCAGAACGGCCGCGGCCTCAAAGGTACGCTCGCCGGTACGGACGTTGAAGAACTTGGTGTCCAGGCAGATGCCCGCCATCAGGCTTTCCGCTTCGATGGGCAGCACGTCCTTCTTCTCCACGGCGTACATGAGCACCTCCGTCACCAGCTCCGCCGCCGAGGAGGCGTACGGCTCGTGGAGGTTGACCACCACGGGGTTGATATAATCCGCCGCCCGGCGGTGATGGTCTACCACGCAGACCTTGGAAATGGCTTCGAGCAGCGGTCTGCACTCCACCTGATCCGGCCGGTTGGTGTCCACCACCACGAGGATACTCCGGTTGTCCGCCATCAGCAGGGCGTCCTGGCCGGACACGAACACATCCCGGTATTCCGGAACCGCCTGGATTTCCTCGATCAGCTTCTCGGCGGCGTTGTTTTCCAGATCGATGACGATATTGGCCTTCTTGCCTTTTTTCCGGCACAGGCAGCTGATGCCCATGGCCGCGCCCACGGCGTCCAGGTCGGCATTCTTGTGTCCCATGATGAACACCCGGCCGCTCTGGCCGATCAGCTCCATCAGGGAATTGGCCGTCACACGGGAGCGCACCTTGCTGCGGTAATCCGCTTCCCGGTTCCGTCCGCCGTAGAAATTGAAGTTGACCCGATCCTTGATGACCGCCTGATCGCCGCCACGGCTCAGCGCCATCTCGATGCCCAGAGCGGCAAAGTCATAGCTTTCCTCGAAGCTCTCGCCGTCCACGCCCAGGCCGATGGAAATGGAGGCGGGCAGGCCGGAGGAATTGACGATCTCGTGAATGTCTTCCAGCAGGGAAAACTTGTTTTCCTTCGCCCGTTCTAAGTCCCGCTTCTCGAAAATGAACAGGAAACGGTTGCGCTCCAACCGGCGAAGCAGGCCGCTGTAGCCCTCCGTCCACCGGGTGATGGTTTCGTTCAGTTTGGCGTTCATGGAGGAAATGGCGCTTTCCGTCAGGTTTTTGGTCAGTTCCTCGTAATTATCAATAAGAATGATGGCGACCACAGGCCGGGAGCGGATATACTCGTCCCGCACCTGATACAGCTCCGTCAGGTCGGAAAAATACAGCACGCCCAGCATGGTGCCCCGGTTGTCCTCCGCCCGGATGGTGGTTCCGTATACCCGGTAACGGCGGTTGCCCAGAATCGCGTCGTGGGGGCTTTCCGTTTTTCCGGCGGTGAGCCAGTCCAGGGGGAAGTCTGGCAGCACCTCCTCCAGCCGCAGCTGGGTCATGGTGTCGGCGTACCCCGTCAGCTCGCTGAAACGGTGGTTGCCCCAGACGATGTCCCCGTCCCCCAGACGAACCATCACCGCAGGCAGGGGCGCTTCCCCGCCGCTGGATGCCTCCAGGGTATTGGAGGCGGACTGGATATACTGCTGAATTTTCCGTTCCCGCCGTGTCCTGTCCAGAACGTACAGTAGGAACGTGACCACCGTCACCGCCATTTCTCCGGCGGCCAGCCAGTAATGCCCCACCAGCAGCGCCGCAGCGCAGAAAGCGGCCATCACGAAAAAGTATGCACCCATCCCGGGTCTGAGCAGTCTTCCCAGCTTTCGATTCACTGCCAAACGTCCTCCTTCCGGCGGCAATCAGCCACACTAATCCATACTATACCCGATATTATAGCAAATCCAGCCAAAAGGTGCAACTCTTTTTCCGTCAAATCCGTAAAAAAGACCGCAAAAAAATTGTATACTTTTTCCCGAAACTGTGTTATACTATACTCGCCAGCGCCGGGGACGGGCTTTACCCGGGCATTTGGGATACGCGGACGCGCTTCCCGCAAAGAAAAAAACATTGCAGGCGTTTTTTCAAGGAAACGGCGATTCGGGGTCGGATTCTGAGGAAAGCGGCTGCCTGCTTGTTGTGCCTCTATGGCATTTCCATGTACATTTTGAAAGGAGTTATCATCTAAATTGGCAGAAAAACTGAAAATTATTCCTCTGGGCGGCCTTGACGAGATCGGCAAGAACTGTACCGTCCTGGAATACGGAAAAGATATGATCGTGGTCGACTGCGGCGTGGGCTTCCCGGAGGAGGACATGTACGGCGTCGATCTGGTCATCCCCGATTTTACCTATCTTGTGGCCAACCAGAAAAAGCTGCGGGGCATGTTCATCACCCACGGCCACGAAGACCACATCGGTTCCATCCCATACGCCATGCGGGACGTGAACTGCCCCATTCACAGTACCTCCATGACCTGCGGTCTGATCAAGCTGAAGCTGGAGGAGCACCGGCTGGCGGACAAGGTCAAGCTCGTCACCCACAAGCCAGGTGACGTGGTAAAGGCCGGATGCTTCACCGTGGAATTCATCCACGTGAACCACTCCATCCCCGACGCGGTAGCCTTCGCCATCCGCACCCCCGTGGGTACGGTGATATTCACCGGTGACTTCAAGATTGACCCCACCTCCCACGACGGCATGATGGACTTGGCGCGGCTGGGCGAGCTGGGAAATCAAGGCGTGCTGGCGCTTCTGGCGGACTCCACCAACGTGGAGCGGCAGGGCTATACCCCCAGCGAAAACGTGGTTGCCGACAGCCTTGACCGGCAGTTCCGCAACTGCGACCAGCGGATCATCGTCACCACCTTTGCCTCCAACATGCACCGCATTCAGTCCATCCTCTCCACCGCCCAGCGCTACGGCCGCAAGGTGGCCGTCTCCGGCCGGAGTATGGAGAACATGCTGAAGGTCGCCCAGGAGCTGGGCTATCTGAAGGTGAAGCCGGGAACCATTGTGGATTTGGCTTCCATCAAGAGCCTTCCCAAGAATAAGATCGTCATCGTCTCTACCGGCTCCCAGGGCGAAAACATGTCCGCCCTGTACCGGATGGCGTTCAGCACCCACAAGCAGGTGGACATCACCGCCGGCGACCGGATCATCATTTCCGCCTCCGCCATTCCCGGCAATGAAAAGTCCATCAGCAACATCATCAACGAGCTGTACCGCAAGGGCGCGGACGTGGTGTATGAAAAGAGCGAGGGGCTTCACGTCTCCGGCCACGCCTGTCAGGAGGAGCTGAAAATCGTCCACGGGCTGGTAAAGCCCAAATTCTTCATCCCCGTCCACGGCGAGCAGCGGCATTTGCAGCTCCATGCCAAGCTGGCGCAGTCCATGGGCATGAACCCCCGGAACATTCACATCGGCGAGATCGGCACCGTCTTCGAGTTCACCGGCAAGACCTGCAAGGTCAACGGCACCGTCCCCGCCGGGCGGGTGTTCGTGGACGGCAGCGGCGTTGGCGACGTGGGCAGCGTGGTGCTGCGGGATCGCAAGCACCTTGCCGAGGACGGCATGATCGTGGTGTGCGTGAACCTGAGCAGCGAGGACGGCAGCGTCATCACCGGCCCGGATATCATCACCCGGGGCTTCATCTACGTCAAGGAGTCCGAAGAACTGATGGACGAATTGAAGGAGGTCGCCATGGAGGCCATCGACCGCTGCCAGCGCAAGCGGGTGCGGGATTGGTCGGCCATCAAGTCCGCCATCAAGAACGACCTGAGCGGCTACCTCTATAAGACCACCAAGCGCAATCCCATGATTTTGCCCGTGATTATGGAAATCTGATGAAATATAAAATGCAGAATGAAGGCTTCTTTCGGGGCGATTTTCCGCCCCAAAGTGCTTCATTCTGCATTTGTGTACATCCTTGGAGAACGCCTATGCGCTACTATTTTGCCCCCATGGAGGGGCTGACGGACAGCGTTTACCGCCGTCTTCACCACAAGTATTTCCCCGGGGTCGACCGGTATTATATGCCCTTCTTCTCCCCCACCGTCCACCGCCAGCTTACCCAACGGGAAAGCCGGGAATTGCCGGAAGCGGACAGCGTGGACTTTGCCGCCGTCCCTCAGGTGCTGACCAAGGTGCCGGAGGATTTTCTCTGGGCGTCGGAGGTCATCCGCGACCGGGGCTATGACGAGGTCAACCTCAATCTGGGCTGCCCCTCCGGGACGGTCACCGCCAAGGGAAAGGGTGCCGGGATGCTGGCTGACCCGGAAGCCCTTGACCGGTTTCTGGATACCGTGTTTTCCAAATGTCCCATTGCCGTTTCCGTAAAAACCCGGCTGGGGATGCAGTCGCCGGAGGAATTTCCGGCGCTCCTGGACATTTTCAACCGCTATCCCATCCGGGAGCTGACCGTCCACCCAAGGGTGCGCCAGGAATTTTACAGCAGTCCCATTCATTTTGACTGGTTTGACTACGCCGTGGAAAACAGCAAAAGCCCACTCTGTTACAACGGAAATCTGTGTACGCCCGCCCAAATCCGGGATTTTGAGAAGAAATACCCTCAGATCAATTCCGTGATGATCGGCCGGGGTCTGATCGGCGACCCCGGAATGCTCACCCCCGGCGGCACCACCGCGGCGACTCTGGAAGCCTTTTTTGACGAGCTGCTGGAAGTCTACACCCGGGATTTCGGCGGCGCCCGGAACGCCATGTTCCGCCTGAAAGAGAACTGGTTTTACCTCCTGCGCCGTTTTGAGGGCAGCGAAAAGCTGGGAAAGCAGCTGCGGAAAACCACGGATGTGAACGCCTACAAAACCATCACAGCAGAAATATTCCACACACTCCCCCTGGCAAAAGAGCTTCGGGCGGACTGGTAACGCGAATACATGATAAAAGCGGCTGCACTCTTTTGAGCGCAGCCGCTTCTTTCAGCGTTGAATCATTTCTTCCGCCATCGCAAACAAATCCTCCGGATTCATCCCGTTCCGGCCATAGAAATAGTAGTAAATGTCATTTTCCGTCCAGCACAGGAACGCAATATCCTGTTCCTGCACCGTATCGGAGCCATAGCTAACATAGTTATTGGGCTGTTTTGCCCATTCTTCCTCGGCTTCGGAGAGCTTGTAGTCACCCGGCACAAACTTATAGTGATCCAAACGGTAGTTCACTGCAACCCCTTCAACCATTCTCTGAATGGATGAAGCTCTTTCGGTTTCCCCGAGTTCCTTCAGCTTCGGGCCTGCACTGAGAACCAGCTCCTGTCCCAGTTGATTTTTGTAGTATATGTCCAGCTGCTGGAAGGAAAGGAGCTGCTTTCCGTTTTCATCCTTACCCTTTGTTTCAATGACCTCCACACCCTGGAACCGAAACCCATTTTCAAATGCCTCCGGTGCGTCCAGCTGGAGTCCCACCTGGGCAATCACCCGATTCATATCCGAATACTTTTTGTAATACCTGGTTTTGCCGGATTCCAGCGAGTGGATGGGCAGCAGCTCCGCGGCATAGGCCGTGACGGTAAGCAGGCTAATCAGCGCCGCCGCAATGAGAATCCGAATGGCTCTTTTTTTGGTTTTCATCGTCTTGATCTCCTTATCCGGAGTGTCAGCTTCCATGAGATACGCATCGTCCACATAGTTCAGCGCCCTGTTCAAGTCCGTTGCTTTCATAAACATATTCCTTCCTTCTGAAGCGTGTGTTTCAGTTCCTTCCGCATTTTTTCCAGCCGGTATTTCACCTGACGGGCAGAGCCGCCGTATTTTTCCGCCAGCTGCGGCGCCGTCATGGCGTAATAATACCGGGCAAGAAACAATCTGCGGTCATCCGGATGCAGTGTGCCGAGGAAACGGTTCACCAGCTGTCCCAGTTCCTTCGCTTCCAGCACCTCCTGCATATTCCTGCGGGTGTCCGGAATGCAGTCTTCCAGCTCCTGTAATAGGATATCGGCGTTTCCGCCCCGCTTTTCGGCGGTCAGATACTCTATTCTCTTGAAGCTCAGATTCCGGACGATTCGGGACAGGTAGTATTTCAGCACCGGCGGGCGGTTCGGGGGAATCGAATTCCAGGCGGCCAAATATACATCGTTGAGGATTTCTTCCACATCCTCAGAGCTGGGAAGAACATTACCGGCAATGGTTTTCAAATATCTCCCGTATTTCCTGGATGTTTCCGAAATTGCTTCCTCAGACCGGGCAAAGAACAGCGCAACGATCTGCGTATCTTCCAAGTGATTCACTCCTTTGTCTGTAAGGGCCTTACACCCAAATAATACGGAAAGAAATGCCGGTGGACAAAATTAGCGCAGAAAACGGCGTGGCACAGCCACGCCGTCTCGTGTTTTGACTTATCAGGCTCCCAGATTTACATAGCCCAGCTGGATGGCGCTGTAATCGACCTCCATGGGGTGATCCTCCGCCAGCTTCTTGATGAAATCATTCGTCTTTTCATTGACCCAGCCGGACTTCGCATAGGTCTCCCAGATGGGGGTGCTGCTCACATAGTACATAATGTGGTAGCCATATTTGGTCTTCACCAGACCATAGTCACCAGCGGCACGGCTTTCGTCAAAGCACCAATCTTCAAAGGGTTCCACCATCTGACCCTTCGCGACGTTCTCGTACAGACCGCCGTTGGTGCTGGAGCCGGGATCCTCGGACTTTTCCTCCGCCAGAGCCGCGAAGGAATCCTCGGTGGCGTCCCCCGCCAGCCACTCGTCCAGAATCTCCTGCGCCTTCTTTTCGCAGGCCGCCCATTCCTCGTCGGAATAGGTGGTGGAGCCGTCGTCTCCCGTGGTGCCGCCCTCGGGCTTGACCAGAATGTGGCGGACGCTGACGTAGGTTCCGTCCTTGGTGACGCCGTTACCGGTGAAGTAGCTTTCATTCTCGGTGTAGTAGGCTTCCAGATCCTCCTGGGTGGGCACCAGCTTCTCCGTCTCGGCGGTGTAGTAGGGCTTTCCCTGGTAGTAAAGCTCCTGGAAACCGGCAAATTCCTCCAGACCCGCGCCGGGACCCACATTCTTCGAAAGCAGCTCTTCAATGCCGGAAAGGCCGTAGTTTGCGGCGGTCTCTTCCAGAGAAGCCTCCAGGCCGTCCAGGTATTCCCGATCCTCCGCAGGCATTTCCATACCGGCGTTCTTCGCTTCCAGCGCAAGGGACTGGTACATCTGCCAGTAATTCAGCGCCTCGCCCAGGAAGAACTGCTGCCAGGTCAGACTGCTGTCCTCGCTGCACAGCTGGGTATCCAGCGGCTGAGAATAGTCAAGCAACCCCTGATACATCAGGCTGTAGCCATAGTTGGAGCTGAGAATGCTGTTGACCACGCTCCAGTAGTACACCTGAAGCTCGCCGTTGGTCAGCTGCTCGTCGCCCATGGTAGCTACAACGGTGTCCTTCGCGGCGGCGGCCTCCTCGTCGGTGACGGTGTAGGTTCCCTTGCAGGTCACGTCGTCGGGATTGCCATCGGCGGGGACTGTAGCAGGTACCTGCGTCTCCGTTGCGGCGGTTTCGGCAGCGACGGTCGGTTCGGTAGTTTCGGCGGGGGTCTTCCCCCCCTTCACACCGCCGATGACCAACGCCGCCAGCGCGGCGATCAGGACGACCACGGCAGCAACGGCGGCGACGATCTTCCAGGGGGCGGTTTTGGGCGTTTCCGGAGTCTCGGCGGTTGCTTCCACCGGCACTTCTTCCGTGGAAACGGGCTGCTCCGCCGTATCGGCGGCTTCCTCCTCGACGGGGGTTTCCGTCCCGGTCTGCTCGGCAGCAGCTTCTTCCGGGGCAGCGGTTTCTTCGGTGACTTCCTCTGCGGGCGTTACCGTTTCGGTTTCCGGGGCATTGTCCTTCCCGCAGTGGGGGCAGACGGTGCTTCCCTCTGTCAGTTCTTCCTGACAAAACTTACATTTTTCCATGAAATGTCCTCTTTCTCCGTTCAAAACGGGCAATCATACCCGCTTAGTTTACCACGCACATGTCCGGAATGCAAGCGGAACACAAAATATTTACAAATCCCCACGGACAGAATACGGCAAATCGCATTTCTCCGCGACTGGCTCTTGCAAAAGGCCGGGAAAAATGATATTATTTACTGTTGAGATAGTATCCATTGGAGGATTTCCCACATGAACACCAAAACCACCGTCATTTCTCAGGCCGAGCTGGACGCCCAGTTCGCCTGCTGTGATAAGGTTGCCGCCTACTGGCAGACCAAAGGCCGTACGCCCACCGCCTATGTAGAGACCTATGGCTGCCAGCAGAACGAGGCCGATTCCGAAAAGCTGCGAGGCTTTCTCGCCCAGTGCGGCTACGCCATTGTCGGCAGCGCCGAGGGCGCAGATGTGGTCATCATGAACACCTGCGCCATCCGGGAACACGCCGAGCAGCGGGTTTTCGGCAATCTGGGCGCACTGACCCACACCAAGCGCCGCCACCCGGAGCAGAAAATTTTCCTGTGCGGCTGTATGGCGGGGGAAACCAAGGTTTCCGACCGCGTCCGGCACAGCTATCCCCACGTGGACGGCGTGTTTTCCACCCACCATCTGTGGCAGTTCCCCCAAATCCTGTGGAACGTCCTCAGCGGGAAAAAGCGGCAGTTCTTCATTGAGGACGAACCCGGCTCCATCGCCGAGGGCATTCCCCAGGTGCGGGATTCCAAGCTGAAAGCCTGGGTGTCCATCATGTACGGCTGCAACAATTTCTGCACCTACTGCATCGTCCCCTACGTCCGCGGCCGGGAGCGCAGCCGCCAGCCGGAGGACATCCTCGCCGAGTGCCGGGCGCTGATCGAGGGCGGCACCAAGGAAATCACTCTCCTTGGGCAGAACGTCAACTCCTACGGCAAAGATTTAAGCTGCGGCATGGATTTTGCCGACCTGCTGGCCGCCATTGCCCAGATTCCGGGGGATTTTCTCATCCGCTTCATGACAAGCCATCCTCGTGATGCCAGCGAGAAGCTGTTCGACACCATGGCGCGGTATCCCAAAATCGCGAAGCAGCTCCATCTCCCCTTCCAGTCCGGCTCCTCCCGGGTGCTGAAGGCCATGAACCGCCACTATGACCGGGAGACCTATCTGCAAAAGGTCAACTACGCCAAAAAGGTCATGCCCGAGTTGGTGCTGACCAGCGACGTGATCGTGGGCTTCCCCGGAGAAACCGAAGAAGAATTTGAAGAGACCATCAGCCTGATTCAGTCCGTGCATTACGACAGTCTGTTCACCTTCATCTTCTCCCCCCGCCCCGGCACCCCCGCCGCGAAAATGGACGACCCGACCCCAAAGGAGGAGAAAAACCGCCGGTTCGACCGGCTCTGCGCAGTGCAGAACGCCATCTCCGAGGAAATCCACAATTCCTACATTGGCAAAACGCTCCGCTGTCTGGTGGACGGCAGGGACAAAGACCTTCTCACCGCCCGCACCGAGGGCGGACGCCTGGTGCGCTTCCCCGGCCGGGACGACATGATCGGCACCTATCAGAACATCACCATCACCGCCGCCACCACCTGGAGCCTGAGCGGAAAAGCGGCGGATATCTGCTGAAAAACATAGAACAGGACGGAATCAACATATGGCACAGGCAACGAATGAACTGACCCCCATGCGGCGGCAATATCAGCAGATCAAGGACCAGCACAAGGACTGCATCCTGATGTTCCGCCTGGGCGACTTTTACGAGATGTTTGACGAGGACGCCAAGCTGACGGCCCGGGAGCTTGATCTCACCCTGACCACCCGTGACCGGGGCAAGCCCAAGGAGGAGCAGACGCCCATGTGCGGCGTCCCCTACCACAGCGTGGACTCCTACATCGCCCGGCTGGTGCAGAAGGGCTACAAGGTCGCCATCTGCGAGCAGATGGAAGACCCTGCCACCGCCAAGGGGCTGGTGCAGCGGGAAATCACCCGCATCATCACCCCCGGCACCGTCACCGAAAGCTGTATGCTGGACGAAAGCAAAAACAACTACATCGGCTGCATCTACGGCGAAAGCGGAAAATTCGGCCTTGCTTTCTGCGACGTTTCCACCGGCGCGTTTTTCACCACGGTGTGCTCCGACGCCCAGAACGTAGCCTCTGAGCTTGGTCGTTTCGCCCCCAGCGAAATCCTCCGCTACGGTTCCAATGTGGACTGCGAGGTCATTGAGGACGCCGTTTTCCGCCGCCTGAATTGCTGTGTCAGCGAGGGAAAGCAGGAGCTGTTCGCTCTGGAAAGTGCGGAAAAGCTGCTGGAAGACCATTTCCACGCAACCCTTTCCCAGATGGGCATTGCGGGAATACCCGCTGCCGTCATTGCCAGCGGCGCGCTGCTGCAAACCCTTCTGACCCTGCAAAAAAACGATCTTGCCCACATCCGGGAGCTGCAATATTACACAACCGGCCGGTTCATGGAGCTGGATTTGGACGCCCGGCGGAATCTGGAGCTGACGGAGACCATGCGCTCCAAGGAAAAGCGGGGCACGCTTCTGTGGGTGCTGGACAAGACCCACACCGCCATGGGCGGGCGGATGCTCCGCTCCTGGCTGGAAAAGCCCTTGCTTGACCCGGTGGAGATCAGCCGCCGCCACGGCGCGGTGGAGGAGCTGACGGACAACGTCATCGTCCGGGGCGAGCTGGAAGAGGCTCTGCGGGATGTCACCGACTTAGAGCGGGTGCAGACCCGCATCGTCACCGGCACCGTCAACTGCCGGGATTTGCTGGGACTTGCCCGTGGCTTCCGTGCGCTGCCCGACGTAAAGGCGCAGCTGCAAAAGTGCGATTCTCCCCTGCTCAAAAAGCTGGAAGCGGCCATCGACCCTCTGACGGACTGCGCCGACCGCATTGAAAACACCCTGGTGGACGATCCCCCCCTGACCATCCGGGAGGGCGGCATCATCCGCAAGGGCGCCAGCGAGGAAGCCGACCGTCTGCGGGACATCATGGAGGGCGGCAGCGGCACCATTGCCGCCATTGAAGCGTCGGAGCGGGAAAAAACCGGCATCCGCACCCTGAAAGTGGGCTTTAACCGGGTATTCGGTTATTATATTGAGGTATCCAAGTCCTTTATCGACCAGGTGCCCGCAAATTATATCCGCAAGCAGACCCTTGCCAACTGCGAGCGCTACATCACCCAGGAGCTGAAGGAGCTGGAAAATCAGGTACTTACCGCCAAAGACCGGCTCACTGCGCTGGAATACCAGATTTTCACCCAGCTGCGGGAGTACCTTGCCAAGCAGGCCGCCCGGGTGCAGCAGACCGCCGCCGCCGTGGCCGCCGCAGACACCCTGTGCAGCCTCGCCGCCGTTGCTGTGCAGCGGGGCTATTGCCGTCCGGAGATCACTCTGGGACGGGAGATCTCCATCGAAAACGGCCGCCACCCCGTGGTGGAGGCCATGCTGAAAGATTCCCTGTTCGTTCCCAACGACACTCACTTAGGCGCTGAGGACAACCAGGTGTCCATCATCACCGGCCCCAATATGGCGGGCAAATCCACCTATATGCGTCAGGTGGCGCTGATCGTGCTCATGGCGCAGATGGGTTCCTTCGTCCCCGCCCGCAGCGCGAAAATCGGACTGGTCGACCGGGTGTTTACCCGCATCGGCGCCAGCGACGATCTGGCTTCCGGCCAGTCCACCTTCATGGTGGAGATGGCGGAGGTCGCCGCCATTCTGAAATACGCCACCTCCCGCAGTCTGCTGATTCTGGACGAGATCGGTCGTGGCACCTCCACCTATGACGGCATGGCCATCGCCCGCGCCGTTCTGGAATACGCCGCCAATCCCAAACGTCTGGGGGCAAAGACCCTGTTTGCCACCCATTACCACGAGCTTTCCACCCTGGAAGACAAGCTGCCCAATGTGAAAAACTACAACATTGCGGTGAAAAAGCGGGGAGAACAGATGATTTTCCTGCGGAAAATCGTCCCCGGCGCAACGGACGACAGCTACGGCATCGAGGTCGCCAAGCTGGCGGGCATCCCTGCCCCGGTGATCACCCGCGCAAGGGAAATTCTCACCGAGCTGGAAAGTGAGGGCGTCGTGACTGCTCCTGCGGCACAGAAAGAGCCGGAAGACCAGGTCAGCATGATGGACTTGACCTCTCAGCAGGTGGTCGCCGCCCTCAGCGCCATTTCCGTGGAGACCCTGACCCCCATCGAAGCCATGAACGAGCTGTACAAACTAAAGAAAATGTTGGATTAAACTATGAAACGAAACCGCAGTCTCTCCGCCTGTCCCACTGCCCAGGAATCCGTGGCAGGCGGCGTCTACTTTATTTTTCAGCTGGTGCTGCTGCCCTCCATTCTCCGGTGGGTCAACGCCCAGCTTTCCCAGCCGCTGACCCAGACGGAGCTGAACTTTACCTACTACCTTATCAATTTTCTGGCAACAATTCTGATCTATCACGAATTCTTAGGACGCAGCGCCCGGCAGGCGACCCAACACATAGCGTACTTCTGTCAGGCTGTTATTCTGGGGCTTGCCGCCTACTATGCCTGCAATTTCCTGACCCTGCGGCTGATAAGGCTGCTGGTTCCCGGCTTTACCAACTACAATGATGCCGTTATCTCCGCCATGAGCCGGAGCGGACGCTACCTCATGATCGTCAGCACCGTAATTCTGGTTCCTCCCGCCGAGGAGTGCGTCTTCCGGGGACTGATCTTCCGCAACCTCTACGGAAAATCCCGGTGGGTAGCCTACGTTGTCTCTATTCTCGCCTTTGCCGCCATCCATGTTCTGGGCTTCATCGGAAAATACTCCGCGCTGGAGCTGGTCATGGCGGTGCTGCAATACCTCCCGGCGGGGCTATCCCTCGCCTGGGCATATACCAAAAGCGACACCATTTTCGCGCCGATTGTCATCCACGCCTGTATCAATCTGGTCGCCATCGGCGGCCTGAGGTGAACCTACTATGCCGAAAATCATTCAGTTATCCCCCCATATTGCCAATCTGATCGCCGCCGGCGAGGTGGTGGAGCGCCCCGCCTCCGTGGTCAAGGAGCTTCTGGAAAACGCGGTGGACGCGGGCGCGTCCAAAGTCACCGTGGAGATTCGGGACGGCGGCATGACCTTTCTCCGGGTCACGGACAACGGCTGCGGTATGTCCTCCGAGGACGCTCGGACAGCCTTTCTCCGCCACGCCACCTCCAAACTCCGCTGCGCCGAAGACCTGGCCGCCATCGGCACCATGGGCTTCCGGGGCGAGGCATTGGCCGCCATTGCCTCCGTCAGCCGCATTGATCTTCTGACCAAAACGGCGGGCAGCATGTCCGGCACGTCCTTAAAGCTGGAAGCGGGTAAAATTCTGGAAGAAACCGAGATCGGCTGTCCCGAAGGGACGACCATCATCATCCGCGACCTCTTTTTCAACACCCCCGCCCGGATGAAATTCATGAAATCCGACACCGTGGAGGGCAGCCGGGTGACCGCCGCCGTGCAGATGCAGGCGCTGGCGCACCCGGAGGTGGCCATCCAGTTCCTCCGGGACGGCAAGCAGGTGCTTTCCACCCCGGGAAACGGCGGCTTGCAGGCGGCGGTCTACTGCGTCTATGGCCGGGATTTTGCCAGGATGGTGAAAGTAGACAGCCGTTGGGAATCCTACACCCTGACCGGCTACGTCTCCAAGCCCACCGACGCCCGCCCCAGCCGGGGTCTGCAAACCTTTTTTGTCAACGACCGCCCCGTGAAGTCCAAGCTGCTGGTTTCCGCCTTGGAGGAAGCCTACCGCAACCAGATCATGGTGGGGAAATTCCCCGCCTGCGTGCTGCATCTGACCCTGCCGCCCAACGCCGTGGACGTGAATGTTCACCCGGCGAAGACGGAGGTAAAATTCCTGTCGGAAAAGGCGGTATTTGACTGCGTCCATTATGGCGTATTGGGCGCGCTGAACACCCAGACCGACCGCCCCGAGATCCGGTTCCGGACACCCGCCGGGGAGACCGCCGCGCCGGTTGCGCCCGAGACGCCTGTTAAATCGTCCACTCCGCCCCAGATGCCGCCCCGTCCGGAAAATCCCGCCCCAAAAGGCAGCTTTTTCCGCACCATGACGCCCCAGGAGTACAAAACCTTCTCCACCGCCCTAAAGGACGCACCCCAGCCGAAGCAAACCGCGGCGGCGGCAACGGCGGCGAAAATCGAGCGTCCTGCCAATATGCCCCTGCGGGAGTTTGTAATGCTGCCCCAGGTTCAGGCAAGCCAGACCCCGCCCAAGGCAGAAAAACCCGCGCCTGTTCCCCCCGCTCCCCCCAAAAAAGAAGAGCCGGAAGAAATGGAGCAGACCCAGCTGCCCATGCCCGCCGAGATTCCGTGGCGGATGGTGGGCGAGCTTTACAATACCTATATTATTGTGGAGCAGGGAGACGACGCTTTCCTCATCGACAAGCACGCCGCCCACGAGCGCATTCTCTTTGAAAAACTGAAGGCCCATCCCGAGAAAATCAGTGCCCAGAGCCTCCTGTCCCCCATCCCCGTGCGCTTAAGCCCTGCCGCAACCGGGGAACTTCTCGCCAACGCAGATATGTTAGATGAGCTGGGCTTTGCGGTGGAGGAATTTGGCGAAAGCACCGTGCTTCTGCGGCAGATTCCCATGGATCTAAGCCCGGATGACGCCGCCGAGGCTGTGGAAAGTCTTGCCGCCGATCTTCTCGCCGGAAGGCGGGAAAGCAAGGACACCGTCCGGGACGAGCTGCTGCACACGGTGGCCTGCAAGGCCGCCATCAAGGCCGGATGGGTCAACGACGAGCAGGAGCTTCTCGCCGTGGCCAAGGAGGTCATGCGCCGGGAAGACCTGAAATACTGCCCCCATGGCCGCCCCATCTGCGTTTCCTTAAGCAAGAAGCAGCTGGAAAAGCAGTTCAAGCGGACATAATATCCTGTTTGGAGACTTTTATGAACAACATCATCTGCATTGCCGGGCCGACGGCCTCGGGAAAAACCGCACTGGCCGCAACACTGGCGAAGGAATTAAACGGCGAAGTGGTGTCCTGCGACTCCATGCAGGTGTACAGGCGCATGGACATCGGCACCGCGAAGCCCACCCTGGAGGAAATGCAGGGAATCCCTCATCACATGATTGACGTGGCCGAGCCCTGGGAGGATTTTTCCGTCAGCCGCTACTGCGAAATGGCCGCCCCCATTGTGGACGACATCATTTCCCGGGGAAAAACCGCCGTGATCGCTGGCGGAACCGGGCTATACATGGACGCTCTCATCCGGGGCAACGCCTTCGCCCCCTTCCCCGCCACCGGCGTCCGGGAGCAGCTGGAAGCCCAGGCGGACGCCGAGGGCATGGAGGCCATGCTTTCCCGTCTGCGCGCCGTAGATCCCGACGCCGCCCGGCGCCTGCACCTTTCCGACCGGAAGCGCATCCTCCGGGCGCTGGAGGTTTATCTGGAGACCGGCGAGACCATTACGGAGCACAACCGGAAGACACAGGCCGTTCCGCCCCGGTATTCCCCACTCTGGCTGGGGCTGGACTTTACCGAGCGTGAGGAATTATACCGCCGCATCGATCTGCGGGTCGGTCTCATGCTTCAGCAGGGGCTGGTGGAGGAAATCCGGGGGCTTCTTGCCGAAGGCATTCCCGAAAAGGCCACCGCCATGCAGGCCATCGGCTACAAGGAATTCGTGGATGCCCTTGACGGCCGGTGTACAATAGAGGAAGCAGCCGATCAGGTGCGCCAATCCTCCCGCCGCTACGCCAAGCGTCAGCTGACCTGGTTCCGCCGGAACAAGGCCATTCACTGGCTCATCCGGGACACCGGAGACACCGGGCGGGAAATTCTGGAAAACGCTCGACGGATTGTGAGCGATTTTGACAACTGAAACGTGTTAGGATGTGGATACCCTATGGAATCTCTGAATCCAATCGTCTTCGGCTGAACAGCGGATCTTTTTCACCAGCTGTGCGGTATTAAAAGCGGGAAATACACAAAGTATTCCTCCGCTTTCAATACCTTCATCTGGTGAAAAATCTCTCGCTGTCAGCTCTCGCCGATGGAATCAGAGCTTCCAAAACGGCAGTTATTGGGGAGTATTTGTCTGCCGAATATGAGAAAGAAGGTATCCATATGTCTGACGCGATCAACTTACAGGAAGCCATTTTGAAGGAGGTTCGCCGGGACAAGGTTCCCGTGACCCTGTTTCTGATGAACGGCTTCCAGCTCCGGGGAGTCATTACGGGCTACGACAGCTTTGTAGTGGTGCTGGTATCCGATGGCAAGCAGCAGATGATTTACAAGCACGCCATCTCCACCCTCGCCCCCATGAAACCGCTGAAGGCCGCAGCCGCAACTGCGTGACGCAAAAAGGGCAACGGAGCATAAGCCTTCCGTTGCCCTTTTTTCAGTGTAAACTCCGGTTCCCAATCTAAACAGAAAGAAGAATTCTTATGTCTATCGCCGAAAACGTCGCCGAAATCCGCCGCCAGATGGACGCCGCCGCCCTCGCCGTGGGACGCGACCCAAAGGAAATCCTGCTCTGCGCCGCCACAAAAATGAATGGCGCCGACGCCGTGCGTCAGGCCATCGCCGCCGGTGTGGACTGCTGCGGCGAAAACCGGGTGCAGGAGCTGACCGCCAAGCTCGCCCAGAACGTCTACGACGGCGCGCCGGTGCATTTCATCGGCCACTTACAGACCAACAAGGTTCGCCAGGTGGTGGGCAAGGTCTCCCTCATTCAGAGCGTGGACTCGGAGCGTCTGCTCGCCGCCATCGACCGGGAAGCCGCCAGGCAGGGCATTGTGCAGGACATTCTGCTGGAGGTCAACATCGGCGAGGAAGCCAGCAAGTCCGGTTTTGCCGCGGAGGACATTCTCCCTCTGATGGAAAAAATTGGTGAATTTTCAAACATATGTATCAAAGGTCTCATGGCAATTCCCCCAATCAGCCACATTTCGGGAGAAAATCAAAAATTTTTTCAAAAAATGTTCCACTTATCTGTTGACATAAGGCGAAAAAAATACGATAATGTCAAGGTGGACTGTTTATCCATGGGCATGTCCGGAGACTTCGCCGACGCGATCGCCTCCGGCAGCACGATGGTTCGAATCGGCACCGCTATTTTTGGCGCCAGGAACTATGCGAAAGACGATACCAGGGAATCATCAAAATGATGTGAGCATACATTAGGAGGACATATAGAATGAGCTTATGGGATAACGTAAAGAAATTTGCCCAGCCCTACGCAGACGACGATTACGATGATTACGGCGAGGATGACGATTACCTCGATGATTATGAAGAACCCGAGAAGCCTGCTCCCGCCCGCCGCAAACCCCGCCGCGCACCGGCGCCCACTCCCGCCCCCGAAGAGGAAGAGGATGAGGAAGCCGACGATTACGGCTTCGGCCCCATGACCAGTACCGCGTCCGCCGCTCCCGCCGCCGGCTTCTCCGGTCAGGTTCTGAACATGAACACCGGCAACAAGCAGGAGGTGGTTCTGTTCCGTCCGGGCAGCTTCAACGATACCTCCAAGGCCGCCGATGACCTGCGCAACCGGAAAGCCGTCATCGTCAACATGGAGAATGTGGACAAGGCCATGGCTCGCCGGGTGGTGGATTTCCTGTCCGGCTGTGTGTACGCCCTGGACGGCGATGTGAAGAAGATTGCCCAGTCTGCATACCTGTTCTGTCCCCACAATATGGACATTGTGGGCGACCTGGAAACGTTGCAGGCCGAGGTTGAAAGCTATATCTAAAAGATAGGAAGGTAAATCACCATGTTTACACCGCAACAGATCGATCAGATTTCTTTCAGCAAGTCTACCTTCGGCGGCTACAATATGCAGCAGGTGGACGAGTTTCTGGAGCCTCTGACGGAGGATTACGTAACGCTGTACAAGGAGAACGCCCTTCTGAAAAGCAAGATGCGCGTCCTCGTCGGCAAGCTGGAAGAGTACCGCAAGAACGAAGCGGCCATGAAGGAAGCCGTCGCCAACGCCCAGCGCACCTGTGACAAGATGGTCATGGAGGCCGAGGCCAAGTGCGCCAAGATGCTCAGCAACGCCAATGCCGCTGCCGCCGCTCAGGCTGCGCAGAGCGTCCAGCCCATTCAGAGCGTCCCCAACAACAGCGCGCTGATCGCCGCCGAGAACGCCCGGCTGGAGGAAGCCCGCAGAACCGCCTCCGCCCGGATCAATGAGATTCAGGATCAGATGCGCTCCTGCATCCAGGCTCTGGATCGGATCAAGACCGCCAACGCACCGGCCGTCTCCACGGCTCCCACGACCCGTGTGGCTCCTGTGGTGCCTGCCGCACCCGCTGCCCCGGTCGCTCCTGCCCCCAAGGCCAGCAGCGACGACGTAGCCGACGAGATCTCCCAGAACATCGAAGCGATCATCGGCACCACCACGGACGCCGCCCCCAAGGCCGCGCCCAAGCACCCCACCGCCAATGATTCCACCACCAGCCGCTTTGCCAGCCTGAACCTGCAATTCGGTCGCAACTACGACCCCACCTCCCGCAGATAAAAGGCGGAGGTTCCCATATTTTCACGCTTTGACGAGGACACGCAAGCCGTTCCGCCGCTTTCAGAGAGCTGCCGCTTTGGTGCAAGGCAGTAAGCAGGAAACGGTCTGCATCACCTCCGAGCAGCGCGCCGAACCCGAAAGGCAGTAGGCCGCGCCGGGACACGCCCGATACAGCGTAAGGGAAGCTCTGATTCAGAGATTCCCCATGAGTGCCGGTTTTACCGGAACGAGAGTGGTACCGCAGAGGTCAACGCGCCTTTGTCTCTTTTGACGAGACAGGGGCGCTTTCCTTTTGATCGCAGGGTCGCACTTCCCTGCCCCACATTATCATGAATTCATTTTTGGAGGTAAGAATTCCGATGGATTATAAGAACACGATCATCACACCGAAAACCGATTTCCCCATGAAGGCGGGTCTGCCCACCCGGGAGCCGGGTATGCTCAGCCGCTGGGAGGAGCAGGACCTCTATGAGGCCATGCTGGAAAAGAACAAGGATCTCCCCCCCTTCGTGCTGCATGACGGCCCTCCCTTCAGCAACGGCGACATCCACATGGGTCACGCCCTGAATAAGACCCTGAAGGATTTCATCGTCCGCAGCCACGCCATGATGGGCTATTACACCCCCTATGTCCCCGGCTGGGACAACCACGGTCTGCCCATTGAGACCGCCATCATCAAAAAGAGCAAGCTCAACCACAAGGCCATGCCCGTCCCCCAGTTCCGCGCCGCCTGCGAGGAATTTGCCGAAACCTATATCCAGCGTCAGATGGCAGGCTTCAAGCGCCTGGGCGTGGTGGGCAACTGGAAGCACCCCTACCGCACCATGGACAAGCACTTTGAGGCGCAGGAAGTCAAGGTCTTCGGCCGGATGTTCGACAAGGGCTATATCTACAAGGGTCTGAAGCCCGTGTACTGGTGCCCCGTGTGCGCCACTGCCGTGGCCGAGGCCGAGATCGAGTACCACGATGACCCCTGCACCTCCGTCTACGTCAAGTTCCCCATGAAGGACGATCTGGGCAAGCTGGCAGGCTTCGACCTGAGCCGCACCTACTTCGTCATCTGGACAACCACCATCTGGACGCTGCCCGGCAACCTGGCCATCTGCCTGCACCCCAGGGAGACCTACGTTCTTGTCAAGGCCGAGAGCGGCGAGACCTATATCATGGCGCAGGCTCTGATGGACAAGGTCATGCACATCGGTGGCTTCGAGCACTACGAGGTCATCGCCTCCTACCCCGGCCAGTTCTTTGAGAATATGCTGGCGCAGCATCCCTTCCTGGACAAGACCTCCCGTCTGGTGAACGCCGAGTACGTCACCATGGATTCCGGTACCGGCTGTGTCCACACCGCTCCCGGCTTCGGCGCCGACGACTACCAGACCTGTATGCGCTACGGCATGGACTTGGTGGTGCCTGTGGATGATTACGGCCGTCACACCGACTATGCCGGCAAGTACGCCGGTATGAAGACCGAGGAAAGCAACCCCGTCATTCTCGCGGACATGAAGGAAAGCGGTGCTCTGTTCGCCTCCGAGGAGATCGTTCACTCCTATCCCCACCATGACCGCTGCAAGAAGCCCATCATCTTCCGGGCGACCCCTCAGTGGTTCTGCTCTGTGGAATCCTTCAAGGACGAGGCCATCGCCGCCTGCAAGGACGTGAAGTGGCTTCCCGCCTGGGGCGGTGAGCGGATGATCAGCATGATCCGGGAGCGTGCCGACTGGTGCATTTCCCGTCAGCGCCGCTGGGGTCTGCCCATTCCCGTGTTCTACTGCCGGGACTGCGGAAAACCCGTCTGCACCGACGAGACCATCGCCCATATCTCCGAGCTGTTCGACGAGTACGGCTCCAACGTCTGGTTTGAGAAGGACGCCATGGAGCTGATTCCCGAAAACTTAAGCTGCCCCCACTGCGGCGGCAAGTCCTTCGACAAGGAGACCGACACCCTGGACGGCTGGTTCGACTCCGGCTCTACCCATTACGCTTCCCTCATGCGGGACACCCCCGAGCTGTGGCCTGCCGACGTGTATCTGGAAGGCGCCGACCAGTACCGCGGCTGGTTCCAGTCCAGCCTTCTGACCTCCGTTGGCGCGCTGGGACACGGCGCACCCTTCAAGCAGGTTCTGACCCACGGCTGGACGGTGGACGGTCAGGGACGCGCCATGCACAAGTCCCTGGGCAACGGCATCGACCCCGCCGACCTGATCAAGGAATACGGCGCTGACATCGTGCGTCTGTGGGCTGGCTCCGCCGACTATCACGCCGACGTCCGCTGCTCCAAAGAGATCTTCAAGCAGCTGTCTCAGAGCTATCTGAAATTCCGGAACACTGCCCGGTACTGCCTGGGCAACCTGAACGAGTCCGACCCCGACAACCTGGTTGCCCCCGAAGACATGGAGGAGCTGGATCGCTGGGCGCTGACCCGCCTGGACGCGCTGGTGCAGACCTGCCGCAAGGCCTACGACAATTACGAATTCCACGTGGTGTCCCACGCCATCAACGATTTCTGCGTGGTGGAGCTGTCCTCCTTCTATCTGGACATCCTCAAAGACCGGCTCTACTGCGAGGAAAAGAACGGCCTGCGCCGCCGCTCCGCCCAAAGCGCTCTGTTCCTGATTCTGGACGCCATGGCCAAGCTGTTTGCTCCCATCCTGGCCTTCACCTGCGACGAAATCTGGCAGTCCATGCCCCACCGCGCCACCGATGATGCCCGGAATGTTCTGCTGAACCAGATGCCCGAGGGCTTTGCCCAGTACGCGCTGGAAGACGCCGCCATGGCCAAGTGGGACGTGGTCATGAAGCTGCGTCAGGACGTCAACGGCGTTCTGGAAAAGGCGCGCGCCGACAAGCGTATCGGCAAGGCGCTGGAAGCCCACGTCACCCTGAAAACGGAGGACGCTGCCATTCAGTCCGCCTGCGAGGGCGTGAATCTGGCCGAGGTGTGCATCGTCTCCGACTGCGTCTGGGCGCAGCCCGAGGAAGGCGCTGAGATCGGCACAGGCGTCAACTATCCGAGCCTGACCATCGGCGTCTCCGAGGCCAAGGGAACCAAGTGTCCCCGCTGCTGGATGCACAGCCTACAGGCAAACGCCGAGGGACTCTGCCCCCGCTGCGCCGCCGTCGTGGCAAAAATGGACGTAGAATTCTGATTTTTCCCGAAAAAAGCTCTAAAATGTTGCTGTTCGGGAGCGGGAAATCCGCTCCCGAACTTTTTCCAAAAAGCCGCACGAAAAAGCTTGACAAATCGACTTTCCGTGCTATAATAAGCGTGTTCGGTTCGAGACGCCGGTATAGCTCAGTTGGTAGAGCAACTGATTTGTAATCAGTAGGTCGGGGGTTCGAGTCCGTCTACCGGCTCCACCAGAACCGGCGCATTCCTTGAGCCTGCAACCGAACGAACAAAATACGGGGGAGTTCCCGAGTGGCCAAAGGGGACAGACTGTAAATCTGCTGCGTTTCGCTTCGATGGTTCGAATCCGTCCTCCCCCACCATCAATCCCAGAACCGTAACGGTTCTGGGATTTTTTGCTGCGTTTATCGGTATCGTTGGCACCTTTGTTCTTTCTCAGTCGGTTTTGGTTGCAAACCAGCTTCGGCTGTGTTATACTGGACGGGTATAAGCTCATAATATGGTTGAGCGTCTCTACCAACCACCGTAAATGGTTGACTGCAAAATTATACGTTGTGAGGTAGTCATGAATTACGATGTGATCATTGTCGGCGCGGGGCCTGGCGGTATCTTTTCCGCCTATGAGTTGACCCGGCTGCGCCCGGAACTGAAGGTCGCCGTCTTCGAGGCCGGACATCCGCTGAAAAACCGCAAATGTCCCATTGACGGCGTTAAGGTCAAATCCTGTATTGCCTGCAAAAGCTGCTCCATTATGAGCGGTTTCGGCGGCGCAGGCGCTTTTTCCGACGGAAAATACAACATTACCAACGATTTTGGCGGTACGCTTTACGAGTATCTGGGCAAGGCCAGGGCGCTGGAGCTGATGCGCTACGTCGACCAGATCAACATGGCCTACGGCGGCGAAGGCACCAAGCTTTATTCCACTGCCGGCACCAAATTCAAAAAGCTGTGTATGCAGAACGACCTGCATCTGCTGGACGCCTCCGTGCGCCATCTCGGCACCGACATCAACTATGTGGTGCTGGAAAATCTCTATGCCTATCTGAAAGACAAGGTCACATTCTACTTTGACACGCCGGTGGAATCCGTGGCCACTGTGGACGGCGGGTATCAGGTCACCTGCAAGGCCGGAAGCTTCTCTTGCCGCCAGTGCGTGATCTCCGTGGGGCGCAGCGGCAGCAAATGGATGGAATCCGTTTGCCGCGACATGGACATCCCCACCAAGTCCAACCGGGTGGATATCGGCGTCCGGGTGGAGCTTCCCGCGGAGATTTTCTCCCACCTCACCGATGAGCTGTACGAAAGCAAGATCGTCTACCGCACCGAGAAGTACGGCGATCTCGTCCGTACCTTCTGCATGAACCCCAAGGGCGCCGTAGTCAACGAAAACACCAACGGCATCATCACCGTCAACGGTCACAGCTACGAAGACCCCGCCCGTCAGACCTCCAACACCAATTTTGCCCTGCTGGTTGCGAAGCATTTTTCCGAGCCCTTCAAGGATTCCAACGGCTACGGCGAGTCCATCGCCCGTCTCAGCAATATGCTGGGCGGCGGCGTCATCGTCCAGCGCTTCGGCGACCTGATCCGTGGGCAGCGGTCTACTCCAAAGCGCATTGCGGAGTCCTTCGTCACCCCCACTCTGGACGCGACACCCGGCGACTTGAGTCTGGTGCTGCCCAAGCGGATCCTGGACGGCATCATCGAGATGCTCTATGCCCTGGATGAGGTTGCCCCTGGCACCGCCAACGACGACACTCTGCTCTATGGCGTGGAGGTCAAATTCTACAATATGGAAGTGGCCGTGGATGAGCATTTGCAGACCCGGTATCCGGGACTGTACGTCATCGGCGACGGCAGTGGCATCACCCATTCCCTGTCCCACGCCTCCGCCAGCGGCGTCGCCGTGGCGCGGAGAATCGCAGAGTAACACATATATTATAAGGAGGGCAGATCCCATGAAAGCACTGGCTTATTACGACGGCAAGATCGGCGCACCCGAGGAACTGACAGTCCCCTTCAATGACCGTGTCCACTTCTTCGGCGACGGCTGCTATGACGCCGCCATGGCGGCAAACGGCACCATATTCCTGTTGGAAGACCATCTTAACCGGTTTTACACCAGCGCACGGCTGCTGGATATCCACATTCCCATGGAAAAGGAGGCGCTGGGCGAGCTTCTTACCCGGCTGACGCGGCAGGTGGAGGGCGAGACCTGCTTCGTATACTGGCAGGTGAGCCGCGGCGTGGAAAACCGCAGCCACACCTATTCCGAAAATCTGGCCGGCAAGCTGTGGGTGCTGATTCGTTCCCAGGTCATCCCCAACCCCAATGTCCTCATCCGTCTTAACGACGAGGAGGACACCCGCTTCTTCCACTGCAACATCAAATCCCTGAATCTGCTATGCAACGTGATGACCGCCCAGCGGGCGCACCGCGCCGGATGCACGGAGACCGTTTTCCACCGGGGCGACATCGTCACCGAATGCGCCCATTCCAACGTCTCCGTCCTGAAGGACGGGGTGCTGTACTCCCATCCCAACGACGAGTTCATTCTCCGGGGCATCGCCAAGAGCCACATGATCCGCGTCTGCTACCGGCTGGGCATTCCGGTGCTGGAAAAGCCCTTCACCATGGACTTTTTGAAATCCGCCGATGAAATTCTTGTAACCTCCACCACCAAGTTCTGCCTTGCCGCCGATACGCTGAACGGCCTGAGCGTGGGCGGGAGGGATGCCGCCACCCGCGCCGCCATCCAAAACGCAGTCCTCCAGGACTTCCGGGACTGCACAGGCTTTGCGGGGCTTTGGATTTAATCGAAAAAAGGCACCTGCCGCAACTGCTTTGCGCGCACGCCGGAACTCCGGCGTGCGCCCTTTTGTAACGCCGGTCAAGGACGTTTGCTTTTGCTGTATGAACATTTTTTTATGTTTCTGTTACAAAAATTTGCGAATATATCGAGACATATCATGAAATCTGCCACTTTACTTGAGACGGAAAATATGTTAAAATATGACCATTCTTTTATATTTTGAATTTTTCGATTTTGGAAATTTCATTTTGGGGCAATCGCCCCCCACCGTCTCCTGTAATATGGCGTCTGCCATTTTATAGGCTGTCTCCCGGTGCTGTTTTAGACCGACGCTATGGAAGAAGCATCGGAGAAAATCGCTTCGGGGATCGCCCGTACCGACTGCTTTTCAAAGCAGAAATTAAGAAAGGAATGATCACTATGCAAACCATGAAACGATTTCTCGCCTTCGCCCTGGCTCTGACCATGGTCTTCGCGCTGGCAGCCTGCGGCGATAAATCCGGCGCCACCGACAGCACCGCGGCAGCCCCCACTGCGGCCGCCGTGACCGAGAACGCGGTTTACAGAACACTGTACGCCTCCGAAGTCACTACGCTGAACTATCTGATCACCGGCCAGGCCAACGAGCTGAACATCGCCGCCAACGTGGTGGATTGCCTGGTGGAATACGACTCCTACGGCAATGTAGAGCCTGCTCTGGCTACCAGCTGGGAGCAGAATGAGGACGCTACCGTCTGGACCTTCCACATCCGTGAGGGTGTGAACTGGGTCGATAAGGACGGCAAGGTTGTTGCCCCCGTCACCGCCAATGACTGGGTTTCTTCCGCCCACTACGCCTGTGACGCCAATAACGGATCCGACACCTTCTATACCATGAGCGGCGTTATCGCGGGCGCCGACGCTTACTATGACTGGACCGCATACCAGATGGCTCTGCCCGATGCCACCGACGGCACCGATAAAGATGGCAACGCCGTGAAGTTCATCACCAACGAGGACGGCGAGCAGGAAATTCTGGAGGAAGTCCCCGAGGCCTCCATTGACGATATCGGCGTCAAGGCGCTGGACGAATATACTCTGGAGTTCACCCTGGAGTCCTCCCGCCCCTACTTCCTGTCCATGGTTTCCTTCGGCCCCTATATGCCCGTGTACGGTCCCTTCCTCGATGAGTGCGGCAGCAAGTTCGGCACCGACAACAGCACCCTGCTGTACTGCGGCGCGTTCATCCTGTCCACCTATCAGCCCCAGCAGCAGCGTGTTCTGACCAAGAACCCCACCTATTGGGATAAGGACAACGTATTCCTGGACGCCATCCAGATGACCTACAACGCCGAAGCCTCCTCCATCGCAACCACCATGTATCAGTCCGGCGAGGTTGATCAGGCGGATATCTCCTCCGACCTGCTGTCCGCCATGATGGCTGACCCCAACACCAAGGATCTGATCCATCCCACCCGTGCCGATACCTCCTACGCTTACTGGTATCTGTTCAACTTCGACCCCAACTTCGACGCCGAATATGAACCCGAAAACTGGAAGCTGGCCGTGAACAACGAGAACTTCCGCAAGTCCGTCGTCCACGCCTTCAACCGGATGCCCGCGCTGGCCACCAGCGACCGCATCGACCCCGAATCCCTGAAGAACAACACCATCACCCCCAACGCCTTTGCCTCCGCCTCCAAGGACTATACCTACTATGAGGGTCTGGCCGCCTATACCGACGGCGATAACTTCGACGAAGCCCTTGCCGCGGAATACAAGGCCGCAGCCATGGATGAGCTGACCGCCGCCGGTGCTACCTTCCCCGTGAAGATGCTCATGTGCTACAACCCCACCTCCGCCAACTGGGCGCAGGAGTGCCAGGTCGTGGAGCAGCAGATTGAGACCGTCTTGGGCGCCGACTATGTGGACATCATCATCCAGGCAGGTCCTGAGACCGGCTTCCTGGGCGCCATCCGCCGCACCGGCAAATATGCCTTCATGAAGTGCAACTGGGGCGCCGACTACGCCGACCCCGAGACCTGGACCGATCCCTTCTCCACGGATTCCAGCTACAGCTTCATCTTCAAGAGCACCGACCCCGAAACCCAGGCTCTGTATGCCGAGTACACCGAGCTGGTAGCTGCCGCCAAGGCCATCACCGACGACATGGACGCCCGGTATACCGCCTTTGCCAAGGCCGAGGCGTTCCTGCTGGATCACGCCTTTGCCGTCCCCTTCTCCATCAGCAGCCGCAACTATCAGATGTGCAATCTGAACGTCTTTGAAGGACAGTACGCTTCCTTCGGCATGGCCAAACAGCGCTACAAGGATCAGCACCTGTATGACACCTCCATGGGTCTGGAGGAATATCAGGCCGCTTACGCCGAGTGGCAGTCCAAGAAGGCCGGTTAAATTTCATACGATTTCTCGATATAATGGTTAACACCATTTTATCCTGCGAATCCTTCGCAGGCCGCCGGTGGCGGCGAGAAATGTATGGACTTACGTTTTTTGCGGCTGCGCCGCCGGCTGCTGAAACAGCAGCCGAGTAAAACGGTTTTTAACCGTTTTATTAAAAACGAGTATCAGCTTTCCTTTTGGCAGTTTATCACGAGAGAAGCCCTCATTTGGGGGCTTCTCTCAAAGCCGCATATACACGGTATTGCTCCACAGGCAATTTTTCGGAGCCTGTACCGGTGCTGCTACGGCGAAAGCAGCAGCGGTATCGGCTCTGATACCAGTTTTTGCCAAAACGGTGGAAAGCCGTTTTGGCAGGCCGTTTCCCAAACGACCTGCGGCATAGCCGCAGAGAAGAAAGTCCATACATTTCCAGCCGCCCTTGGCGGCCATCCACGGGGGTGGATGATTCGGAAATCGTATGAAGGGAGAAAAACCCAGGAGGACATCATATGGCCAGATATATCACCAAGCGCGTTCTGCGCTCCCTCATCACCATGTTTATCATTATCACAATTCTCTTCGCCCTTCTGCGGCTGATGCCCGTGGAGGGATATTTTGAGAATTACGATAAAATGAGTTCCACCCAGATTCAGGTCAAGCTCCAGGCCCTCGGCGTGACCGCTCCCCTGCCCACCCAGCTGCTGCGCTTTTATAAGCAAGTGCTGCACGGAGATTTGGGAGAATCCAACGTCTACCGGAAGGGCGTCGCCATTACCGAGATCATTGCCGAGAAGATTCCCATCTCCCTGGAGCTGGGACTGATTTCTTTGTGCATTGCCCTGGCGCTGGGTCTCCCTCTTGGCATCCTCATGGCGCGAAGCACCCGCACCCGCTTCAAGATCGGCGACCGTCTGGGCACGGTGTTCATCGTGCTGGTGCAGGCCATGCCCTCGGCGGTATATCATATTCTGATTCAGTTTGCCGGTTCCCAGACCTATATCGGCAAGGATATTCTGGGACTTCCCATGCTGTTTGACGCGGCCAATCCCAAGAGCTATATCCTGCCTGTCATCTCCCTGTCCATTGGCAACATCGCCTACTATGCCATGTGGCTGCGGCGGTACATGGTGGACGAGTCCAATAAGGACTACATCCGTCTGGCGCGGGCAAAGGGTGTTCCGGGCAGCAAGATCTCTTTCCGGCACGTGTTCCGCAACGCCTTCGTGCCGCTGGTGCAGTACATCCCCAATTCCATTCTGTTTACCCTGATGGGTTCGCTCTATGTGGAGTCCCTGTACTCCGTTCCCGGTATGGGCGGTCTGCTGGTCACGGCCATCAAGCGTCAGGACAATACTTTGGTGCAGGCGCTGGTGCTGATTTACGCCGTTATTTCCATTCTGGGTCTTCTTTTCGGCGACATTCTCATGGGAATCGTCGATCCCCGGATCAGCTTTGCCAAGAAGGAGGGTTCCCGCTGATGAAACGTCTTGGATTTCACACTCTGCGTGACCAGGCCACCGATGCGCTGGGGGACAAGCTCTCCCGGCAGCTTCAGGAGGAAGTCACGCCGAAAATGAGCGACGAGGAGGCCTTCTCCTTCGCCGAATTCAACGCCGAGGACGCAGAGCGGGGCGGCTATTCCGATTATTCCTACTGGAAATCCACCCTCCGTGCGTTTTTTCAGAATAAGATCGCGGTCTTTTTCCTTTTCGTCATGGTAGCGGTGCTGCTGTTCACCTTTATCCAGCCCTACCTCCCTGGTCAGAAGGATCCCATTCTCATTCACAACGACCAGTGGGGTCTGCCTCTGAACAATATTCCCCCCAGCAAAGAATTCTGGTTCGGAACAAACTCTATCGGCCAGGATCTCTGGGCGCGTATCTGGGCAGGTACCCGCACGTCCCTGTTCATCGGCTTCTCCGTGGCTCTGGTGGAGGCCGTGGTTGGCATCCTGGTGGGCGTGCTGTGGGGCTATGTCCGCAAGCTGGATTTCTTCTTTACCGAGCTGTATAACGTCCTGGACAACATTCCCCAGACGCTGCTGCTGATTCTCATTTCCTACATCTTAAAGCCCGGCGTTTCCACCATCGTGTTTGCTCTGTCCTTAACGGGCTGGCTGGGTATGGCGCGGTTCATCCGCAACCAGATCATCATTATCCGTGACCGGGACTACAATCTGGCCTCCCGATGCCTGGGCATTTCCACCGGGCGCATCATCGTCAAGAATCTGCTGCCCTACATGGTGTCCGTCATCACCATGCGCATGGCGCTGGCCATCCCCTCCGCCATCGGCAACGAGGTGTTCGTCACCTACATCGGCATCGGCCTTCCCGTGGACACGCCGTCTCTGGGCAACCTGATTCAGACCGGGCGGTCGCTGATGACCGTGGCTTCCCTGCGCTATCAGCTGTTCTTCCCCGTGGCCGTACTGGTGGTCATCACCGTTTCCTTCTACATCATCGGCAATGCCTTCGCCGACGCCGCCGACCCCAAGAATCACGTCAGATAAGGAGAGATCACAATGGAAGATAAAGAAGTTGTTCTCTCCGTCCGGGATCTGAACGTAAAATTCACCCTTCGCGGTCAGATTCTCCACGCCATCCGGGGTATTTCCCTGGACGTTTATCATGGCGAGAGCCTTGCCATCGTGGGCGAGTCCGGCTCCGGAAAATCCGTGTTCGTCAAATGCGCCATGGGTCTTCTGGATGCCAACGGCTACATCGACGGTGGCTCCATCCTCTATAACGGCATGGATTTGACCAAATTCCAGACCGACAAGGACTGGCTGAAAATCCGGGGCAAGGAGATCGCCATGGTGTTTCAGGATCCCATGACCTCCCTGAACCCTCTGAAAACCATCGGCAAGCAGATTCAGGAGGCCGTGGAGCTGCATCAGGGCTTGAAGGGCAAGGACGCCTACCAGGCCGTTCTGGAGGTGCTGAGCGACGTGGGCATTGACGACCCCGAGCGGCGCTACAAGCAGTACCCCCATGAATTTTCCGGCGGTATGCGCCAGCGGGTGGTCATCGCCATCGCCGTCGCCTGCCGGCCGAAAATCCTCATCTGCGATGAGCCGACCACCGCTCTGGACGTGACCATTCAGGCGCAGATTCTGGAGCTGATCAAGGCCATGCAGAAAAAGTACAACCTCACCACCATCTACATTACCCATGACCTGGGCGTGGTGGCAAACGTGGCCGACCGGATTGCCGTCATGTACGCGGGCGATATCGTGGAGCTTGGCACCTGCGACGAGGTGTTCTACGACCCCCGTCATCCCTACACCTGGGCGCTGCTGTCCAGCCTTCCCCAGCTGGGAACCAAGGATGAGCCGCTGTACTCCATTCAGGGTACGCCGCCCAACCTGTTCCACGAGGTCAAGGGCGACGCCTTTGCCCCCCGGAATCCCAAAGCACTGAAAATCGATTTTGTAGAGCGTCCTCCCTTCTTCGAGGTCACGCCTACCCACTATGCCCGCACATGGCTGATGGATCCCCGCGCTCCCAAGGTGGAGCCGCCGGAGCATGTCCGCATTCTGCGGGAGAAGGGAGTGAACCGCGTTGACTGAAGACAGAAAGAAGCTGGTCGAGGTTCAGGATCTTGTCGTCCGGTTTGGTTCCCGGCGGCACGCCTTTACCGCGGTGGATGACGTATCCTTCCATATTTATCAGGGTGAGACCTTCGGTCTGGTCGGCGAATCCGGCTCCGGAAAAACCACCATCGGCCGCGCCATCATCCGCATTCACCCCACTGCCGGGGGCAAAATTCTCTTCGACGGCAAGCAGATCAACGGGCGCATCTCCAAGTCTCTTGACCGGGAGGTCACCCGGCGTATCCAGATGATCTTCCAGGATCCCATGTCCTCCCTGAATGAACGGGCGAAGGTGGATTATATTGTCAGCGAAGGCCTTTACACGGGCGGGCATCACCTGTCCGAAAGCGAACGTCAGGCCAAGGTGGCGAGCGCCCTGTCCGACGTGGGTCTGCTGCCGGAATTTGCCAGCCGCTTCCCCCACGAGTTCTCCGGCGGTCAGCGTCAGCGCATCGGCATTGCCCGGGCGCTGATCATGGAACCGGACTTCATCATTGCAGACGAGCCGATCTCCGCGCTGGACGTTTCCATCCGCGCCCAAGTGCTGAACCTGCTGTCCAAGCTGCAAAAGGAGCGGAATCTGACCTACCTGTTCATCGCCCACGACCTTTCGGTGGTTCGCTTTATCTGCGACCGGATCGCCGTCATTCACAAGGGCAAGATCGTGGAGCTGGCGCAGAGCGAGGAGCTGTTCGCCCATCCCCTGCACCCCTACACCCGGGCGCTGCTGTCCGCCATCCCCCAGCCCGACCCCATTGCGGAGCGGCAAAAGAAGCTCATCGTCTACGACCCCGGCTGCCATCACTACAGCGAGACGAACCAGCCCGGCTGGCATGAGATCGTCCCCGGCCACTTCGTCCTGGCAAGTGAGTCTGAGCTGGAAGAATACCGCAAACAGTTTTGACATTCTGCAAGCAGAGCACGTTTCCGTGTTCTGCTTGCGCCATATTTCTTTTCGAGGTGCCTGCCATGATCCATCCAAAGCCCCTTTTCCCCGGCGCCAGAGTGGCGCTGGTTGCCCCCGCCTCCGCCGTGCCGGAGGAAAAACTGCCCGGCGCTCTTGACCTCGTCCGTCGGCTGGGCATGGAGCCGGTGCTGTACCCCTCCTGCTATTTTGCCAACCGGGACGGCTATCTCGCCGCAACCGACGCCCAACGGGCGGAGGATGTCAACCGCGCCTTCGGCGACGAAACCATCGACGGCGTGTGGTGCATCCGCGGCGGCTACGGCGGCCACCGCATTCTCCCCCTGCTGGACGCGGACGCTATCCGGAAGAATCCCAAGTGGTTCGGCGGCTATTCCGACGTCACCGCCCTGCACCTGTTTCTGAATCAGGTCTGCAATCTTGCGACTTTCCACTGCACCATGCCCTCTACCGAGCCGCACCCGAACGCATACACCCTCGGGTATCTCAAAAAAGCCCTGTTCGGCGGTCTGGAAGGGGTTCTTTCCAATCCGGAAGGCCAGAGCATCCGCACTCTGGTTCCGGGCGAGGCAGAGGGCGTCCTCTGCGGCGGCAATCTGTCCCTGCTGGCAGCGTCTCTCGGCACGCCCTGGGAGGTCGATACCAAGGGCAAAATCCTGTTTCTGGAGGACATCGGCGAAAAAACCTACCGTCTGGACAGTATGCTCACCCAGCTGCGCAACGCCGGAAAGTTCCGGGACTGCGCCGGCATCCTTCTGGGCGCGTGGACGGACTGCGTGCCGGAAATGCCGGAGCGCACCCTGACGCTGGACGAGATCTTCACCCAGCTCATCGTCCCCGCCGGAAAGCCCGCCGTCATGGATTTGGCCTGCGGCCACTGCGACACCACCCTGGCGCTGCCCATGGGCCGTAAGTGCCGTCTGGACGCGGGCGCGGGCAGCATCACATTGGAGGCATGACCATGAACGATCTGGCTTCCCGGCTGAACGCGGTCATGGACGCATTTCCCGCCAAAACCGCGCTGTACTGCGTGGACTTGACCACCGGCACCCCCATTGCCGCCATTCGGGAGAATACCCGGGTGGTCTCCGCCTCCACCATCAAGGTATCCATTCTTTGCTGCGCCCTACAGGACGTGATGGACGGGAAGCTGTCTCTTGACCAGCCCCTTGCCATTGCCCCGGGGGATTTTTGCAGCGACACCGAGGTCTTTGAACCCGGCTACCGGCAGGACGGCGCTTCTCTCTGGGAAATGCTGTACTGGATGATCGTTTCCAGCGACAACACCGCCACCAACACCGTCATTTCGCTGCTGGGCTACGACCACGTCAATCAGTATTGCCGGGCAATCGGTCTGACCCAGACCTCTCTCCAGCGGAAAATGCTGGACTTTCAGGCCATCGCCGAGGGGCGCAACAACTTTACCTCCCCCGCCGACCTGTACCGGGTGTTTTCCCGGCTGTACCATGGGGAAATCCTGAATAAGCCCCTGCGGGAGGTTGCCTTCGATTTTCTTTCCCGCTGCCGCAGCACCGACGCATTGCAGCGGTACATTCCCGACGCCGTGACCGTGCTCCACAAGCCCGGCGGGCTGGATCACCTGAACCATGACGCGGGCATTTTCCTGACGGACGACCGTCCCTATTATCTTGGCATCTTCACCTGGGACGGCCCCGCGCTGGACGGCCATCCCCAGCAAAACCGGCTCATCGGGCAGCTGTCCCGGATGATCTACGACGCCATGAAGGGAGAGAAATAAATGAAAGCCATTGTAAACGTCCCCATTTGCGCCCTGCTGGCCGCCCCCACCCGGGAAAGCACCCTGGAGGATGAAGCGCTGTACGGCATGGTGGTGGACATTCTGGCGGAGACGGCCCCCGGCTGGTACCGTGTCCGCACCCATTACCGCTATGAGGGCATCGTCAGTGCCGATGATCTGATCGTCGGCGACGCGGCCGCCGACGCCTGGGCGGCGCTGCCCAAGAAAATCGTCCACAATAAGAATTTCTGCGACGTCCTCTCCGCCCCAAAGGTTCAGGGCTGGATCATGGCAACCCTTCCCCGGGGCGGCATTCTCTCCCCGGTGGATCAGCCGGAAAAGGGCTGGCAACAGGTGCGTCTGGCAGATGGCCGGACGGGCTTTGTCCCGGAAAGCATTCTCGGGGAATACTGCACCGCACCCCTTTCTCAGGACGAGGAAACCCTTCGTCAGGCGCTGGTGGACGCTGCCATGCTCTATCGGGGTACCCACTACCGCTGGGGCGGCAAATCTCCCATGGGCATCGACTGCTCCGGTCTGGTATCCATGGCCTATATGCTCTGCGGCATTCTCATTTACCGGGACGCCCATATCATGGAAGGCTTCCCCATTCACGAAATTTCCCTGGAACATGTAAAACCCGGCGATCTGCTGTTCTTCCCCGGCCATGTGGCCATGTATATCGGTCAAGGCCGCTACTGCCACAGCACCGGGCGCAGCGGGGACAACGGCTTTGCCGTTAATTCCCTGAACCCCGGCGACCCCGACTACCGGGCAGATCTGAAAGACGCCATCACCCAGGTTGGCTCCTATTTTTAAGGAAAGTGAGAAATAAGCGATGAAAGTATTTTTAAGTGCCGATATGGAAGGCACCTGCGGCATCGTTTCCTGGCCGGAGACGGAGCGCACCACCCCCTTTGACTACAGCCCCGCCCAGAAGCAAATGACCCGGGAGGTCGCCGCCGCCTGCCGGGGCGCGCTGTCCGCCGGTGCGGCGGAGGTTCTGGTGAAGGACGCCCACGACTCCGCCCGGAACATCGACCCCGCCGGTCTCCCCCGGGGCATCCGCATGAACCGCAGCTGGTCCGGCGACCCCTTAAGCATGATGAGCGGCCTGAATCAGGAGAAATTCGACGCCGTATTTTTCACCGGCTACCACGCCTGGGCAGGCTGCCCCGGCAATCCTCTGAGCCACACCATGAACGGCCGGAACAACCACGTTTTCCTCAACGACACGCTGTGCAGTGAATTTCTCATCAACGCCTACACCGCCGGATATTACGGCGTCCCCGTGGCATTGCTCACCGGCGACAAGGCGCTGTGCGACTTTGCCAAAACGCTGATTCCCGCCATCACCACTGTGCCCGTGAACGAGGGCCGGGGCGGCGGCGTCACCTCCCTGCACCCTGACGAGGCGGTGGAGCGCATCGAAGCGGCGGCAAAGGAAGCGGTCGCCAAGGCGGCGCAGTGCGCCGTCCCCATGCCGGAGCATTTCCACATGGAGATCGACTTTGTCAAGCACCACGTGGCCTACTCCAAGAGCTTCTACCCCGGTGCGACCCTGAAAGATGACAAATTCGTCTGCTTCGACTCCGACGACTGGTACGAAGTTCTGCGGTTCTGCCACTTCGTTCTCAGCGACGGTTAATTCCAAAAGCACGGCTCGAAAGCCGTGCTTTTGCCTTGCAAATTGCAATTTCTGTGCTATAGTAAAAGAAAAAAGGAGAAAGACAGATGAGCAAAGAATTCCTTTACACCCTGCTTGACAGCATGTCCGTTTCCGGCCATGAAATCCCGCTGCAAAAGAAGGTCATCGCCGAGATGACCCCCCATTGCGATAAGATCATCACCGATTACACCGGCAACGTCGTCTGCGTGCTGAACCCCGACGCACCCTTCAAGGTGATGCTGGCCGCTCACATTGACGAGATCGGTCTGATCGTCACCCACATTCAGCCCGACGGCCTGCTCCGGGTTTCCAAGTCCGGCGGCATTTTCCCCGGCGTTTATCCCGGGCATCAGGTGGCCGTCCACGGCTATGCCCAGACCGTCTACGGTGCAGTCGTCCGCAGCAAGGACATGGACAAGGCCGACCTGAAGGTGGACGAGCTGTACATCGACATCGGCGCAAAGGATGCCGCCGACGCCCGGAAGTATGTGCAGGAGGGCGACCCCGTCCACATGAACACCTACCACCGGGAAATGATCAACGGCTTTCTTTCCGCCCGGGGCATCGACGACCGGGGCTGCGCCTACATCATTCTGGAAGCCCTGAAACGGGCAAAGGCCATGGGCTGCTCCGTGGGCGTTTACGCCGCCACCACCGTGGGCGAGGAAACCACCGGCCGGGGCTCTCACTGGGTCGGCTCTGCCATCCGTCCCGACGTCGCCATCGTCACCGACGTGACCTTCGCCTCCGATTATCCCGGCGTGGACGCCAAGCAGTCCGGCGAGGTAAAGCTGGGCTGCGGCGGCGTGCTCTGCAACAGCTCCATCGGCAGCCGGAAGGTCAACGACCTGATGAAAGCCGTGGCGAAGGAGCATAACATCCCCTACCAGATTGAGTCCTACATGGGCAGAACCTACACCGACGCGGACAACCTCCACGTCACCGGCACCGGCGTGGTCACGGCGCTGCTGTCCCTGCCCCTGCGGTACATGCACTGCCCCTGCGAGGTGTGCCACATGGACGACATCGAAAACTGCATCGAGCTGCTGGCGCAGTTCCTGTGCAGCATTGACGGAAGTATCGACCTCGACCCCTTTCATTGATCTATAATATAATCAAGCAAGGAGGAAACCATCATGACTTATCAGGAAGTTCTTGAAAACGCACGCACGGTTCTCAGCAAAAACTGCAAGGCCTGCCCCGTCTGCAACGGCAAAGCCTGCGGCAACCACATTCCCGGCCCCGGCGCCAAGGGCGTGGGCGACACAGCCATCCGCAACTACGAAAAGTGGCAGGATATCCGCGTCAACATGGACACCATTCACCCCTATGTGACGCCGGATACCTCTCTGAATCTGTTCGGCAAAACCTTCCTCTACCCCTTCTTTGCAGGCCCCGTGGGCGCCGTCACCGTCCACTACAGCGACAAATATGACGACATGGCTTACAACAACATTCTCGTAAAAGCCTGTGCCGACAATGGCATTGCCGCCTTCACCGGCGACGGGCTGAACGGCGAGGTCATGAAGGTCGCCTGCAAGGCCATCGCCGCCTCCGGCGGCACCGCCATCCCCACGGTGAAGCCCTGGAACCTGGAGACCATTCAGGAAAAGCTGGGCTATTGCCGGGAGTCCTGCTGCTTTGCCGTGGCCATGGACATTGACGCGGCGGGTCTGCCCTTCCTGAAAAACATGAATCCCCCGGCGGGCAGTAAAACCGTGGAGCAGCTGGCGGAGATCGCCAAAATGGTCGGCAAGCCCTTCATCGTCAAGGGCGTCATGACCGTATCCGGCGCTCTGAAAGCCAAGGAGGCCGGTGCTTCTGCCATCGTGGTGAGCAATCACGGCGGCCGCGTCCTCGACCAATGCGCCGCCACAGCCGAAGTCCTCGCGGACATCGCGGACGCCATGAAGGGCAGCAGCGTAAAGATTCTCGTGGACGGCGGCATCCGCAGCGGCGTGGACGTATTCAAGGCGCTGGCACTGGGCGCCGACGCGGTACTCATCTGCCGCCCCTTCGTTCCCATGGTCTACGGCGGCGCGGAGGAAGGCGTAAAGCTATACATCGAAAAGATCGGCGCGGAGCTGAGCGACACCATGGCCATGTGCGGCGCCAAGGATCTGGCATCCATCAGTCGGGATATGGTGCTTGTTAAATAACGTTCGCAAACGATAGCCACCGGCGCAGACCGCGTCCGGTGGCTGGAGTCAGAAAAGGGCGCACTGCAGACTATCCCTCTGCAGCGCGCCCTTGCGCATCTTATCCTATTTGCATTATACGAGTTTTTAATAAAACGCTGAAAAGCGTTTTATTAGGCCGCAGGATTGCGGCCAGCGGCCACTGCCGCTAAAAACGAAGTCAATACATTTCTTACCGCCGCCCAGGCGGTCTGCCGTGAAACGGCTTTCATAAAATGATGAAATCATTTTATGAAGAAATAGTATTATTTCTGCTTATTTTTCGGAATATACCGTCCATATCCGGCAGCTGCTTCAATCCGGCCATTTTGGAATACCCGTGTGCCACGCACCCAGGTTTCCTTGACCCGACCCTTCATCCGGCTGCCATGGTAAAGATTGTTGACAGTCTTGGTTTTTGAGAGGCTCTTGGTTCCGTCAAATATCCAGTCTTCGTTTAAGTCAACCACCGCGATATCTGCATCTGCACCGGGTAGAAGCGTCCCCTTGCAGGGGGCAAGTCCCATAATCGCCGCAGTGTTGGTTGCCGTGATCCGGCTTAGCGTTGTCAGAGGCAGACCGCGCTTGTGTACCCCTTCGGTAATCATTCCCGCCAGCATGGCATCGAAACCGCCAAATCCGCTGTATTCCAGGAAGAAGTTGCCGTTTTTCTGTTTTTCTTCGTCCGTATACGGCCCATGATCCGATCCGAGCGTGTCAATCGTGCCGTCAAAGACATAATTCCAAAGCTTTTCTACCTGCTCGCGGCTCCGAATCGGCGGGTTGCACTTTGCAAAAGCGCCCCTTTCATCCATGATTGACTTATCAAAGAGCAGGTAGTGCGGACAGGTTTCTGCATACACCGGTACGCCGTCCATTTTCGCCTGCTTGATGAACTGCGCGCCCTCCGGAATGGTCATGTGGCAGATGTAGAGCCTGGCCCCGGTGTTTCTGGCAAACAGCACCGCCCGCTCAATCGCCTCCAGTTCGACCCACCAGGGTCTGGCCTCATCGTGCATACTGTTGGGGGCGCCTGCATGAGCCGCCATTTCCTCGCTGCCAAATGCGGCCACCTCGGCATTCTCTGCATGTACGCCGATCAGTCCGCCAAACGCAGCTGCCCTGCGCATTCCCCGAACCAGGTACCCGTCCGTTATCTGAGGATAGTCCGGATTCGCAAAGCTCATAAAGCCCTTGTACGCCACGCAGCCGAGCTTGTCCAGCTCCTCCAGATTTTCCACACAGCCCGGCGTCAGGCCTCCCCAGAACGCGAAATCGACGCAGGATTCCCTACTCGCAAGCTCATGCTTGATACGGAAGCCCTCCTCATTTACCACCGGAGGAACACTCAGCGGCATGTCAACGATCGTGGTAATGCCGCCGGATGCGGCACACTGCGAGCCATGCCGCCAGTCCTCACGGTAATTCTGAGGGGACGGATCCCACATATGGACATGGGAATCTATCACGCCGGGCATCAGAACCTTACCGGATACATCAATCTCCTCATATTCTGAGCCCAGTCGAATCCCCGGCAGCAGAAGCCCCGCGATCTTCTCGCCCTCGACAACAAGTGAAGCCGTAACGACACTATCAGGAAGGACAACCTGCCCACCGGTAAATACTTTCTTATTCATTTTGATTACACATCTCCTATTCAGAAAAGCGTCAGATATTTCTTACCCCGGCTATGTTCCCGCCGTCCACCACGATTTCAGTGCCGGTCATGAACGAGGCATCGTCACTTAGCGCATAAAGGATGGCCGGTGCAATCTGCTGTGCGTCGGCAATACGATTTAGGGGGTTGCTGGATGCCACCTTTTTTCTGGCTGTCTGCTCGTCCGGCTGATTGGCCATGTCCTGTGCAAACATCGGCGTTTCCGTGGGGCCGGGGCAGACACAGTTTACCCGAATGCCACGGCTACCCAGCTCAAGCGCCATGCTGCGCGCCATAATAATCATGCCGCCCTTGGATGCGTTGTAGGCAAGGCTTCCCGTCGAACCGCACAGTCCCTTCTGCGAAGCCACCAGCACAATGCTCCCGCCTGCCGCCATTTGCTCCGCCGCCTTCTGTGAGGCGTAAAACGCGCCTCGCAAATTGATCGAAATCACCCTGTCAAAGTGATTCAGCGATGTGGCAAACAAGCCAGCAGATGACCCGATTCCGCAGGCATATACAAATCCGTCCAATCCGCCCAATGTCTGTTTTGCCAAGGAAAAGAGGTCGTCAACGGAGTTCGCATCCGACACGTCGCAGTGCGAGAACGGCACCGCAGCAATTTTCTCGTTTGGACTCAGATCCGCCGCAAGAACCGTCGCGCCCTTGTCATACAGCTGCCTTACGCAGCAGCTGCCGATTCCGCCACTGGCACCCAGCACCAGAATCCGTTTTCCTGTCCAGTCATTCATCGGCAATGGCTCCCCTTTCATACCTGCGGCAGCTTCCTGCGCATACCTATCCAGCGCCTCAATTCCTTAAGCCGCTCCGGCTGCAGCACCAGGATCAGGATAACAGCTGCATAGGGGATCATCAGAATCAGATAGGAAGAAATGCTCGTCAATTGCAGCAGATTCGCATAGGCCTCGGCAAACCCAAACAGAAGCGCCGTGCAAAGGACGCCAAGAGGCGTTGCCTTGGAAAGGATAACCGCCGCCAGAGCAATGAAGCCGCGGCCGCCTACCATATCCTCGGAGAACTGCGTAAGATTTCCCAGCGCCATCTGCGCACCGCCAAGCCCGCAGAGCATTCCGGTGATGACCAGGCAGATCCAGCGCGTTCTGTTGACGTTTACGCCGACTGTAGCGGCAGCCATCGGATTTTCGCCGCAGGCACGTATGGCGAAGCCGAACTTGGTGCGCTTCAGAATAATGGCAGTCACAAAAACCATCAGGAATGCAAAGTAAACCAGAAGGGTCTGATTTGTAACAAAGTACTTAATAATGGGGATATCCTTCAGTACGGGAATCCGGAGCTTATAAAGTCCCTGGATGCGGGAATCCGAAAGAGTGCCGTTGGTATGGAAGATCGTGCGCAGCAGGTATGTCGTTACGCCGACGCTGAAGGAATTCACCGCAAATCCGCAAACAACATTATCACCGCCCATTTTGATGCGCAGCATGCCGTAAAACAGATTCACAAGGACACCGCCTGCAACGGCACAGAGGACACCAACCAGGGCGCTTCCGGTAAAATAGCTGCCGACAACACCGGTAAAGGTGCCTACCAGCATACTGCCCTCGTAGGTAATGTTTCCGGTACCGGATCGTTCGCTGTAAACTCCCCCCAGCGCACACAGCAGAATGGGGGTCATTACCCGGAGAATCGGAGCGATAATACTTGCCGTAATCATTCCTTGCCACTCCCTTCTTTTTTCTTGAAGTCGAATACTTTCAGGGTTTTGACCGACACAAAGCAAATGATAAGTGCCTGAATTACAACAGCCAATGCGCGCGAGACGCCCGCACTGCGCTCAAGTGTGAGCGATCCGGCTTTCAAAATACCCATAAAAATCGCCGAAATGTAAATACCGATACCGCTGCTGTTGCCCAAAAGCGCAACCAGCATTCCGCTTGTACCGAAGTCCGGAGAGAAGCCGGACAGGAATCTGCCCTGCACACCCATGATTTCGGCGGCGCCGGCAAGACCGGCCACCATGCCGCTCATCAGCATAACCGAAATACGCACCTTATTGACGCTGATGCCGCTGAATTTCGCAAAATCCGGATTTACACCCGAAACCTTGATCTCAAAGCCGCGCTTGCTCTTGGTAAAAAACAGAATATAGGCAATTATCAGAAGCGTACCGAGAATAAACCCAAATGAGATGGGGCTCCCCCCGAAAACCGGGAACCGAGCGGTAGCCGCCAATTCGTCGGTGGTCAACGAATCGCCAAACACGCCGGTGGTCAGGAAGTATTCCTTAACCAGGAAGCTTGTAAAATTGATGGCAATATAGTTCATCATCAAGGTGACAACAATTTCGCTTGTGTTCCAGTAAACCCGCAGCAGAGCCGGAATACTGGCCCAAATGGCTCCTGCCACCATGCCGGCAAGCATACACAGCGGGATATGTGCAATCGCCGGCAGGCCCTTGCAGTAGATGCCCACCAAGGTGGCGGAAATTGCACCCATATACAGCTGTCCCTCGGTTCCCATGTTAAACATGCCGCCCTTAAACGCAATGCCGGATGCAATGCCGCAGAGCAGAAATGCCGTTGTCCAGCGAATGGTAGAAGAAAGAGCGCTTACGCTGCCAAGCGAGCCGCGAATGAGGTATGAATACACCTCCAGAACATTGTAGCCGCCCAGAAGGACAAACACCGTACCCAAGACAAGCCCGATGCAGATCGACAAAGCAATGATCGACGGCTTGATTTTTCTCTGACGGAATTCAAAATTCATATTTGCTTTCTCCTTCCATTACGTCTCTGGGCGGATTCCCGCCATCAGCAGACCGATTTTATCCTCGGTTGCCTGTGCACGATCCAGTTCCCCAATAATGCTGCCTTTATAAATCACCAATATCCGGTCGCTCAGGGCAAGGATTTCGCTTAGCTCATTTGAAATCAGCAGCACTGCATTGCCCTGATCCCGGTGATGGATAATTTGCTGATAAATAAACTCGGTTGCGCCGATGTCTACGCCGCGCGTCGGCTGGCTGGCGATCAAAAGCCGCGGCTGCATATACATCTCCCGCGCAATAATGAGCTTTTGCATATTGCCGCCGGACAAGGAACTGATCTCATCCGTGATTTTGCCGATTTTAACCTTGTATTTTTTCACATTTTCTTCGACAATCTCGTTGGCCTTTCTGTAATCCAGGAAAGGTCCCTTTTTCACCGCGTCGCTCCGGTACATAGCCGCCAGGAAGTTGTCACGGATGGAAAGGTCGGCGGCTGAGCCAACATGGATTCGGTCGTCGTGGATATGCCCCATGCCGTTTTCCCGGCACAGCAGCGGAACATTTCCCCCGCTCATAAGCTTGCCGTTCAGGAAAACCTCACCGTGTGACAAAGGCAGCAGCCCAGCCACGGCATCCGCCAATTCCGACTGCCCATTGCCCTGAACGCCCGCAATACCGACTACCTCCCCGCGATGCACATCGAAGGATACGTCGCGTACGGCAGGCAGTCCCATCCTGTCAAAGCAGGAAATATTCTTCAGGCTCAAAACCGTTTCTCCCGGGTGAAACGGCTGCTTGTCCACTTCCAGGATGACCTCACGGCCAACCATCATCATCGCAATTTTCTTTTCATCGGTGTCCGCAGTGTTCACTCTTGCGGTCACAACGCCGGCACGCATAACCGTAATACGGTCGGTTACCATGCGAACCTCCGCCAGCTTGTGCGTAATCAAAATAATACATTTGCCCTTTTCCTTGAGGCTTCGCAGCGTTTCCATGAGCTGCTTGATCTCCTGTGGCGTCAGCACCGCAGTAGGCTCATCCATAATCAGGATTTCCGCGCCCAGATAAAGCGCCTTAAGGATCTCTACACGCTGCTGCAAGCCAACCGTCAGATCGCTCACACGCATCTTCGGATCGATTTCCAATCCATACTCCGCGCTGAGCTGGGCGACGATCTGCTCACTTTTTTTCAAATCAATCAGGCCTTTTTTGTATGGCGGCCTGCCGATCACCACGTTTTCCGCCACCGTCATGCTCGGCACCAGGCTGAAGTGCTGATGCACCATTCCGATTCCTTTGGCTATGGCATCCTTGGGAGAGCTGAAGGCTACCTTTTCTCCGTTGATGAGCATGGTTCCCTCATGATGCGTATACATTCCGTATAGTACCCGCATCAGCGTCGTTTTACCGGCGCCGTTTTCTCCCACCAGTCCGTGTACCTCGCCCCATTCGGCCTGAAAGTCCACTTCGTTGTTTGCAATTACCTTGCCGAACCGCACGGTAATCTTTTGCATATCTACTGCCAGTTTCGTCATGCGAAATATGCTCCTTTCTTGATCTCTCCTTCTTTGCGCCCCGCAACAGAGAAGGAGAATGGGGTGCCCGAGAGACTGCCTCCGAGCACCCCTGTCTCAGTCCGTCAGTCCACAGGGACGTCGGGCACCTCGATCTCTCCGCTCATAATCTTATCACGCGCTTCGCTGACCGCCTGAGCAATGGCATCGTCGGTCTTGTAAACGGAAGGATCCGGCAGAAGCAGGTCCATGCCGTCGTTCTCAAGGCCATACTTGAACGCGCCAAACTTCAGTCCGCCATTTTCACGCTCCTGGAAAGCCTGATATACCCAGTTGCCGTAGTTCAGGATCATCGAGCCAATGACCTGGCCGGGGACAACGTTGTTCTGGTCAACGTCGCAGCCGACAACCATGCCGCCGGTTTCCTTGGCTGCATCAAACACACCGGTGGAGGAGGCAGCCGCCGCCACGTAGATGATGTCAACGCCCTGATCGTAAAGCATCAGAGCAAGCTCCTTGCCCTTGGCGGGATCGTCAAAGCTGCCGACCCAAGTGGCCTCAATCTTGATGTCAGGATTCACGGAGCGAGCGCCGGCCTCAAAGCCTGCCCGGAACTGATTGATAGACGGGTTATCGGAGCCACCCATGAAGGCGATGTGGCCGGTCTTGGTGGTCATAGCCGCGTCGATGCCGGCCAGATAAGAGCCCTGGGACTGACGGCCGATCATGGCCTTTACGTTGGGAAGATTCAGTTCACTGAACACCATGATAAACTCACTGTCAGGATACTCCGCAGAAACTCTTGCGCAGGCATCCTCCAGCGCAGACCAACAGGGCATGATGATATCATAGCCTTCCTGGCAAAGCGAACGGAGCGTCTCTTCATACTCGCCCGCCTGTACCTCTACGACAGTCGGCTCGTATCCGAATTCCTCACAGCCTTTGATGAAGCCACTGTAGGTGTCGTCCGTCACGCCCTGATCGCCAAGGGGCTGCGCCGTGATCATTGCAGCCTTTTTGCCGGCTGCGGCGTTACCGGCATCCGTCTGTGCGGACGTCGCGGGGTTGTCCTTTGCGGGAGTGCTTGTCTCGGAAGGGGCGGTGGAAGTGCCGCAGGCTACCATGGACATTGCCATCGCCAGTACCAAAAGAACTGCCAATACTTTTTTCATCGTGATTTCCTCCAGTTGTTCTGTTGTATTTTCTTTAAATGAATTTTATCTGTATCTCTGCCGCTGTCTGCCGTAACACCTCCTTCACGCGGCTCTCTTTCTTATTGTGGCTGCCGTCATTCCACATCCGGCTGTCCCAAAGCTTTGTTAACCAGGATCCTCAGTGCTCCATTCGGGCTGCTCAGGGTGCCGTTCAGAACATCCTGCTCGGTAAATTTTGCCATCAAAATCTCCCGCTGTCTCACCCGTTCCCAGTCGTAGGTCACGTAAATGTACCCGTCCTCCCCTTCCTTTGCGTCCGGATAGGCGGCATCGTTGCGTTCATCCAGTAAAAGAGCGTAGGGCCAGGTGGCACCGTCGTCTTCGCTGAGCATTGCCGTCAGGTTCGTCCTGCCGCGCCAGCTCTTGACATTCCCCTGAGCCATGATGTTTTCCAGGTCAATGCGCTCCCGGAAATTGGCGTGATTGATCATCAGCAGACGTCCCGAGCGCAGTCGCCGGATATGGAAGCGGGAGCAGGGTCCTTCAATATGGGATTTCCGCCCCGGCGTCCAGGTTACTCCGCCATCATAGGAGAAGCATTCTCCTATGCCGTCAAAGGTTCGCACCAGCATCCAAAGGGATCCGTCCTTTTTTTCAACGAGCATATGCTCATCGAAGCTCCGGTTGGGTACGTCGCCATGACCGCGCAAGGTAATATGCTCTCCCTGATCTGTCGATACGTAAACATTGGGGAACTGCTCAGCCTCCAGGCCATGACGTTCGGTGGGAAACGCACCGCATTCATCCCGCCAGATCGCGCAGGGAAACAGCCATTCCCCCTTTGACGTTACCAGCGGCTTATTCATCATAATACCGTTGGCGATTCTGCGTGGCTTCGTCCAACGCAGTTCGTCTGCGTCCGGATTGTCACAGATGACTGCCCAGACACCGTTCCTGCAATCGTTAAAACCGCGTGTCTGATTGTAGGTCACCCACAATTCTCCCTTGGGGGAAATCCAAAGCCCGGGGTCATAGATTCTGCATGTTGGATCCGGGTGCTCCACGACCAGCTCGCCGGAGCGGAAGGTTTTACCTCCGTCCTCACTGACGCAGAGCATCAGGAAATTACCGCCCTTCTCCGCTGCCTGGCCGGTGTAAAAATCCACGAATACCCGACCCTTGGGAGTAACTTCAATGGAGGGGATGCCCTGCCATCTGCGGAAGGTGTCACGGAAGCGTTCCTCATCCGGTCGGACATACACCCTTGCCGGCATCAGTGCCGGATCGGATGAATTGCACATATTCTTCCTCCTCACTAATCATCATTGATGAGCTGCTATGAGCATATCATAGGCGCCTCTCTTTGTCAATGTACCTATTTACCATAATTTCTACCCTATTTTTTGTTGAAATTGCTATTTTTCATTTTTATTTTTTGAAAAGCACTTGACTATTGCTTATTTCTGGGCTATTCTTAGTTCATCCTACTACTCATTATTGATGAGCGCCTATTTCCTCAGCTTTTCCTCTTTGCACACCAATATTTGAAAGGAGCTTCAAAAAATGTCTCAGCAAATCATTGATTTAACTCTGCGCATTGAGAATAATATGCTTGCACCGGATTGTTTCCCGAGGCCGGTATACATCAAGGCTATGACCCACGAGAAATCGATTGAAATGCACAACGGTACGCCGGAGGATCCGATCACTTCCTCTTACAATTACCTGTCCATTGTAGAACATGTAGGTACGCATGTGGACTCCTATTATCACATGCGCCCGGACGGAGCCACCATCGACGAAATGCCGCTCTCCCTCTTTTTCGGAAAGGCCGTTTGTCTGGATATGCGCAGCATTCCGGAGCGCGGAAAAGTTACCGTAGCGGATATGGAGCGCGCGCAGAAAGAGGCCGGTGTTAAAATTGACGGTCACATCGTGCTTTTTGCAACCGGTCTGCATGAAAAGTACTATCCTGATCCCCAGGTTCTGACCCAGAATATTGAGATCAGCCCGGAGGCCGTAAAATGGCTGGCCGATCATGGTTCAAAAATTCATGGTGTAGAGGGTCCCTCCACCGATATCATGGATACCAAGCTCTACCCAAGCCACCGCGCCTGCCGGGATCTTGGGCTTACCCATTACGAGTGGCTGGTCAATCTGACCGCACTGATCGGCAAGGGCGAGTTCCAGTTTTATGGCGTTCCCCTGCTTCTGGACAAAGGCACAGGGTCTCCGGTACGAGCCTTTGCCGTCGTGGAGGCGTAACCGCCATGCAGGAGCACTGGCTAAAGCCCGGACGCGAAACCCTGCACGGAAGCCTGAGTGCAGAGCTTGCACCGGCTCTTGTGATCGACTCCGGCGACCTTCTTAACATAGAAACTCTGGAGGCGGATTGGCGCGTTTCCCGCCCCGACCCTATCTCCCATAACGCGCCATTCTTCCCGCGCCGTCCGGGTCTGGACGATGGGCAGGCGCTGTGTGGGCCTGTTTATGTCCGCGGTTTGCTTCCCGGAATGGCTCTGCGGGTTGAGATCGGCGCAATTGAGACAGCCGACTGGGGCTGGAGCTCTGTCGGCATCGGGGATAAGGATCATCTGCACCGCCTGGGGTATACCGGCAAAGAATATTTCCAGGTCTGGGATATCCGGGACGGCTTCTGCACGAGTCCCGGCGGACTGCGGGTTCCGGTCTCGCCCTTTCCCGGCATTCTGGCCGTAGCCCCCAAAAGCGGACGTGCGGACACCCACATTCCCGCAAATCACGGCGGCAATCTTGACTGCCGGCTGCTTGGCCCCGGGTCGGTTGTATACCTTCCCTGCTTCCATGAAGGAGGGCTTTTCTCGGTCGGCGACGGCCACGCCGCCCAGGGGGACGGTGAATCCGGCGGTACCGCAGTTGAATGCCCGTTTCAAAATATCCGTCTGCGTCTGAGCGCCCATCCCGGCTTCATGGAAAGCCCGGTCGCAAGAACTGCCGACGGGATTGTTACCTTCGGCTTCTCTAAGGATTTGACCGCAGCCGCCTATGAGGCTCTGCAGCACATGTATCAGCTGCTGCGCTTGTGCTTTTCTCTGCCGCTGGAAGACTGCATCACCCTATGTAGTGTCTGTGGAGATGTCCGGGTCACCCAGCTGGTAAACGGCATACGAGGAGCTCACGCGGTTCTTCCCAGCAGAACCTGGGATTTCCTACAAAAGAAATTCGGAGCTTTGACACCCGAGCTTTGATGAACTCGCCAAGGGCTGTGAGAGGTTCTTTTCTTCCGACAGCCCAAGACGATTTATTCAGAGCCTCCTAAATATCTGATTTTTAGAAAGGATTGTTTTCCTAATGGCAACACTATTGATTGGCGGAAACGGCCTGGTTGGCACTCGTCTTGTTCGTCATCTGGCCGAAATGGGCGAGCAGGTAATTGTTTACAGCGGACATGCTCCCGCGGCAAGGGTCGACGGCTGCGTATACTATCAGGGCGACGTGACGGAATATGGCACCCTGAACCAGGTTCTGCACGAGCATCCGGTGGATCGGATTATACATAACGCCGCCGTTTCGCATCCCAAGCTGTTTCTGGACAATCCCTACCGTATTTACCGCACCAATGTTACCGGTACCCTAGTCTCGCTGGAAGCCGCACGGAATTTTGGTGTCCGGCGCTACATCTACATCAGCTCCGGCGCCGTATACGGCAGTGTCTCGCTGGATACAGTTCCGGAAACCGTTCCGCTGCACGGAGAAAGCCCGTATGGCGCCAGTAAGGTTGCCTGCGAGGAGCTTGTGCGCAATTATGGGCTGGACAGCGCCTCGCTTCGCGTTGGGTTTGTTTACGGGCCGGGGCGCAAGCTAGAGTGTCCGATTCAACTGCTTCTGGATGGGTGCATCCGCAACGGTTCCGTGCAACTGGAGCACGGTGCGGAGCAGATGATGGATTACATTTATGTGGATGACTGCGTGGACGCCATCGCCACCATTGCTATGGCCAAGAAGCTGCCGCACACGGAATACAATATAGGCGGCGGAGAAAACGTTCCGTATAGCCGGGTTATTGCGTGTGTCCAAAAGCTGTATCCGAATGCCACGATTCAAGTCGGCAGCGGAACACTGGGCTATGACAATCTTGGAGCCATGGATATGCGTCGTGCTTTCGCGGACTTTGGCTGGAGGCCGAAGGTAACACTTGAGGACGGAATCGCACAATATGCCAAGTGGCTTGAAGAGCAGGGATAATACTATTTCTGATGCCGGACTCCAATATAAGATCTTTAGAGAAGATTTTAATTGTCCGAAGGGCATGGAGCTCAGTATGGCTTCGTTTTTGGCGGCGATGCCGCCGACCGCAATTCTGCGGGCGGATACAGTGCTTTTAAGCGTTTTATTAAAAGCTCGTATAGAATTACGCAACAATTTGGCATTTTGTATTGATTCTTAGTTTTTCTATGTGCTATACTTAATATAAGTAGGTGATTGGAATATTGGAGAAGAGAGTGGGTCAGGCTATGGACGAGAAGCAGCGCATCATGAAAACCGGCATATTTCCGACCGAAAATGAGACATCGATTTTTTTGATTGCACAAATCATCAGCAAAACCGGCGCACCGGTTGGTGCCTGGAGCCTAAAGGAAGAACTGAAAAAGGTTGGAATATATTGTGGCACGGCTACTGTGGGACGGTATCTGAAGGAATTGGATTATAAGGGGCTTACGGCGCAGAAAAGCAACAAGGGCCGTGTGCTTACCGACTACGGACAGCAGTGGCTGAATAAGCTGTCGGACGATGTGGCGCGCGCACTGGTTCATACCGAATCCACTCAGGCCATGCGGGTGGATCACTATTCCCAGCTGGTGGATCTGATTCAGGCAAGGAAGGTACTTGAGGTAGCAGCCGCCAGACTTGCCGCCGAAAGAGCCACCAAAGAGGATCTTCTTCTTTTGCAGCAAGTGGTCATGACCCATTACCGCTATGTTGCGGAAAATAAGGATCCCACCGATCCCGCGCTGGAATTTCATTCCCTCGTTGCGCAAATCAGCCATAACCGCTTTATGAAAACCATGCTGGATATGTTGATTTTCGAGGAACGCAATATTGAAGGACAGATTGATACCCTGATTACGCGGGAGCGCGGAGACATCTACGTCGTAGAGCACGAGGATATTTCCAACGCAATTGCCGCAGGTGATTCCGCCCAGGCGGCCAGTCTGATGGATGCACATATCGATAAGCTTATGACTGCTGTTCAGGAACAGATCCAACTGATGCCGCAGGATCCTTCGGAGAAGGCTGCCTCCCTGCCGGGTTCTGCCGATTGATACTATTTCCTGATTAAAATCTTTGATTTTAATCAGGAAGGCATCGCCTAATGGCGCTGCCAGTTTTGTGATTTATAAGGAAAGAAATCACAAAACAAGTCTCATATGAACTCCTTGCCCTTCGGGCAAGGAGTTCAGTATGAAGCAGCTTGCGCTGAATGCCCCTGGCTGTAAAATCCACATATACCATCGCTCCCGGATACCCCGAAACGGTATCCGGGAGGTTTTTCGCTGAATTTAAGCGTAAAATGCCCTTTCTTTTTTCCAAAATCTGTGATAGAATGTACGGACTTTCTGTAGGAGGCCGGATTATGACACAATTTTTGCTCCGTCTCTTTGTTAAAAACGCCGACCAGGTCAGCGATCCCAAGGTGCGCGCCGCTGTGGGTACTCTGTCCGGGGTCGTGGGCATTCTCTGCAATTTTTTCCTTTTTCTGGGAAAGGTCATCATCGGCACCCTGTCCGGCTCTGTTTCCATCACCGCCGACGCCATGAACAACCTGTCCGACGCGGCCAGCTCCATCGTGACGCTGGTGGGATTCAAGCTTGCCGAGCAGCCCGCCGACGCGGAACATCCCTACGGCCACGCCCGGTTTGAATACCTGTCCGGTCTGGTGGTCTCCGCCATGATCGTCATTATCGGCTTTGAGCTGGCAAAGACCTCCGTGGAAAAAATTCTATCCCCGGTACCGGTGGCCTTCTCCGCCCCGTTGGCGACGGTGCTGGTGCTGTCCATCGCCGTCAAGCTGTGGCTGTGCCTGTTCAACCGGTCATTGGGCAAAAAAATCAACTCCACCACTTTGTTTGCCACCTCCGAGGACAGCCGCAACGACATCGTCACCACCGCTGCCGTTCTGCTGGCCGCTGTCATCGAGGCCGTTTCCGGGGCGTCCATCGACGGCTTTGCGGGTCTGGCCGTGTCGCTGTTCATTCTCTACAGCGGCGCGAAGCTGGCAAAGGAGACCATCAGCCCCCTTCTGGGGGAAGCCGCGTCCCCCGAACTTCAATCCCGCATTGTGGACTATATCAGCGCCCAGCCCAAGGTTTTGGGGTATCACGACCTGATGGTTCACGACTACGGTCCCGGCCAGCGCTTTGCCACCATCCATGTGGAAATGGACTCCAAGGAAGACCCCATGCGCTGCCACGAGCTGATCGACGACATGGAGCGGGAGTGCCTGAAAAGCCACAACATCCATCTGGTCATCCACTACGACCCCGTGGTGACGGACGATCCGGAGCTGACCCGACTTCACATTCTTGTGGACGACCTTCTCGCCGAAATGGATTCCCGGCTGAAAACCCACGATTTCCGCATGGTTCCCGGCGGCGGACACACCAATCTCATTTTTGACATTGCCGTCCCCCAGGATATCAAGCTCACGAAGCAGGACATTCAGTCCAGGCTTGAGGAAGCGCTGCGCACCCGGGAGGGCAAGATCTACCACACCGTCATCACCTTTGACCCCATCGCTTTCAATCAGGAATCCTGCGAGCATCTTCCCAATGGGCAATAACCTTGATTTTCCGGAAAATTTCAAATTTTCATCTTGCATTTTCCCCAAAAATCGCTATAATGTCTCTGCTAATAGAAAGAAGGTGCCTTTTTGAATAAGACGAACAGAAACATGCTGGAAGGGCCGCTGTTTCCGAACATCATCCAATATACCGTCCCCATTATTCTGACCAGTCTTCTGCAGCTGCTGTTCAACGCGGCTGATCTCGTGGTGGTGGGGCAGTTCTGCGGCAGCGTGTCCGTCGCCGCAGTGGGCGCCACCGGTGCCATTACCAGTCTGCTCGTCAACTTCTTCATCGGTCTGTCCGTAGGCGCAGGCGTGGCCGTCGCCCATGGTCTTGGCAGTCGGGAGGATCAGGTCGTTCACTGCACGGTACATACCACGCTGCCCACCGCCATCATAAGCGGCGTGGTTCTGACTGTGATCGGCGTCTCCTATTCCGAAACTTTTCTTGCCATGATGGGAACCCCCGACAGCGTGCTGCCCCTCTCCTCCATTTACATGCGGATCATTTTCGGCGGCGTTACCTTCAACATGGTGTACAATTTCTGCGCCGCCATTCTCCGCGCCGCCGGAGACACCAAAAGCCCGCTGATTTTTCTGCTGTTCGCAGGTGTCCTGAATGTGGTTCTAAACCTGGTTTTTGTCATCCGGTTCCATATGAACGTGGCCGGTGTGGCGCTGGCGACCATCATTTCTCAGGCGCTTTCTGCCGTGCTGGTGGTCATCGCCCTGATGCGCAGAACCGACGCCTGCAAGCTGTATCTCAGCAAAATGCGCTTTTACAAGCCGCAGCTGGAGAAGATTCTCCGCATCGGCCTGCCCGCAGGCATCCAAAGCGCGCTGTTCTCCATTTCCAATGTTCTCATTCAGTCGTCGGTAAACTCCTTCGGCGACGTGTTCATGTCCGGCAACGCGGCGTCCAGCAACATCGAGGGCTTCGTCTACGTCTGCCTCAATGCGTTTCAGCAGTCCGCAGTCAATTTTGCCGGGCAGAACGCCGGCGCGCGGCAATACCGCCGGGTTCGTCAGACCCTGTGGATTTGCCTGGGCTGCGTTACGGTGGTGGGGTTGGTTCTTGGGTCGCTGGCCTACGCGCTTGGCCCCTCCCTGCTCTCCATTTACATCACCGACTCTGCCGAAGCCATTTCCTACGGTCTGATTCGGCTGGCCTTCATCTGCCTGCCCTATTTCTTATGCGGCCTGATGGACGTGACCACCGGCGCGCTTCGGGGCATCGGCGCGTCCTTCGTCCCCATGCTGATCTCCATCCTCGGTGTCTGCGGATTGCGCATTGTCTGGATTTATACCATTTTCCAGATTCCCGAATTCCACACGCCCCAATGCCTGTATTTTTCCTATACCGTCTCCTGGATCATTACCTTCATCGCCCAGCTGATTGCCTTCTTCGTCGTGTACCGAAGGCAGGCCAGCGCAGCGGAATAATCCAATATCGGCTTCCCGGCTTCGGCCGGGAAGCTTTTTTTGCCTTTTGAAAAAAAGGGGTTGACAATTCCTTATCGCTGTGTTATTGTATTAATGCACTAATACAGTAGTACAAATCAGGAGGTGTCTATGAACTGGAAATTTGCCGGTGATCGTCCGGTATATCAGCAGATCATGGCAGCGATCCGCGGTGCGATCCTGAAAGGTGAGCTGCCCCCGGGAGGAAAGGTTCCCTCCGTCCGGGACTTGGCCGCCCAGGCGCAGGTAAACCCAAATACCATGCAGCGCGCCCTGACGGAGCTGGAACGGGAGGGTCTTCTCGTCAGCGGCGGCACCAGCGGGCGCAGCGTCACCCAGGACGAAGCCGTGCTCGTCGCCATGCGGGAGCAGACCCTGGAGGAACTTGCCCGGGAATGTGCCGAAAAATTTTTGACCTTCGGCGTAACGCCGACCCAGGCGGCACAGCTTTTGCTGGGTCTGGAAAAGAATAAGGAGGAATCACATTGGAACAAAACGTTCTGACCGCCAGCGGTCTTACCATGCGCTATCACAGCACGCTGGCCTTGGATAACCTGGACATGAATCTGCCCCAGGGAAAAATCGTCGGTCTTCTCGGCCCCAACGGCAGCGGAAAGACCACCTTCATCAAACTGGCCGCAGGCCTGCTGACCCCCACGGCGGGGCAAATCACCGTTTGCGGCGAGAAAATCGGAACGGCCACGAAGGCCATGGTCTCGTATCTGCCCGACCGCCCCTATTTCAGCCGTCAGGTTCGGGTGGAGCAGCAGCTGGATTTCTTTCAGGATTTTTACGCGGACTTCGACCGCACCCGGGCAGAGGAAATGCTCTCTGCGCTGAACATTTCCCTGAGCGCCAAATTTAAGTCTCTGTCCAAGGGCAACCAGGAGAAGGTTCAGCTGGTTCTGGTGATGTCCCGCCGGGCGAAGCTGTACCTGCTGGACGAACCCATCGGCGGCGTCGATCCCGCCGCCCGGGATTACATTCTCAACACCATCATCACCAATTATGACCCCAGCGCCACGGTGCTGATCTCCACCCACCTGATTGCCGACGTGGAGCGGGTACTGGACGAGTATCTGTTCCTGTCCCAGGGCCGCATTTTGCAGGGCGGAAACGTGGACGCCGTGCGGGAGGAGACCGGCAAGTCGCTGGATGAACTGTTCCGGGAGGTATTCAAATGTTTGCCAAATTGCTGAAAATGGAATTCCGTTCCACTTGGAACGTGCTGGGCATTCTGTGCCTGAGTCTGGTGGGCGCCGGGCTGCTGGGCGGCGTCGCCATCCGGTATCTGGTGGGTGCCAGCGCTCCGAAGGAGTGGCTGGAGGTTTTGTGTACGCTGGCCATTACTGCGGCCGTGCTGTTCTTCATCGTCTGCGGTGTGGCGGCGCTGATCGTGCAGATCGTTCGCTTTTACCGCAGCCGCTTCACCGATGAAGGCTACCTGACCTTCACCCTCCCCGTCACCACCCATCAGGTGCTGCTTTCCAGCTTCCTCACCAGCGCCGTCAACCTGATTGCCGTGGCCGCCGTCAGTGTCATTGGCCTGATTCTGATGGGGCTGTGCGTCGTGCCGGATTTTAAAGATCTTCGGGAGGGCATCCACGTTCTGTGGCAGGAGTTTCCCGAACTCTGGGCGCGGTTCACCCAGGCGGATGTGCTTCAGGCCTTCGGGCTTCTCCTTGTGAACGCAATCGTCGCTTTTTCCAATGAGCTGATTCTCATTATGCTTGCCGTGACCATCGGCTCCCTCGTTGCCAAAAAGCACAAGATTCTCGCCGCCGTCGCCTTCTATTACATCCTGCACGTCGTCGATCTTACCTTTACCGGCGTCAGCATGGTAAAGCTGGCGGAAAGTCCCGACAGCCTGCTGGGTCTTCTGGCAATCGTCAATCTCATCCTCGCAGTTGTCGGGTATATCCTCATGTACTTCCTGGTGGACAAAAAGCTGAATCTGAATTGACCCTTTCCCCCACATCCGAGCCTGTTTCAGGCTCGGATTTTGCATATTTTATCACATATACTTGTTCATCCTCAATAAAAACCAGCTGTCCCCGATTTGCAGGATGTGACAATTTGTCCACCAAATTCGAAAAATTCATCACATTTTCTGGCATTATTTCATATTGTATTCTCAGTCGATCAATGGTATCATAGTAGGAATAATATACATTTGTCTCCATAATATGGACGGTGTATCAAAGGAGAGAGGTTATGAAATACATCGTGATTCTGGGGGATGGGATGGCCGACGAACCCATCGACGCCCTGGGCGGAAAAACACCCCTTGCCTGCGCGGAAACGCCCGTAATGGATGAACTGGCATCCAAGGGCGAAATGGGCATGGTGCAGAACGTCCCCGCCGGGATGGCTCCCGGCAGCGACGTGGCCAATCTGTCCGTTCTGGGCTACAATCCCGCCGTCTGTTACTCAGGACGATCTCCCCTGGAAGCACTGAGTGTCGGCGTCGCCATGGAGCCGACGGACATCGTTCTGCGCTGCAACATCGTAACCCTGACCGAGGAAGAGCCCTACGCCGAAAAGACCATTCTTGACCACAGCTCCGGCGAAATTTCCACCGCCGACGCGGACATTTTGATGGACGCCATCCGGGAGAATTTCAACAGCGACGAGTTTCAGTATTACACCGGCACCAGCTACCGCCACATCACCATCTGGAAAAACGGGGTTATGCCCCAGCTGGAGCCGCCCCACGACCACCTGACCCACGTCATCGGCCCCTATCTTCCTCAGGAACCCAAGCTTCGCTCCATGATGGAAAAGAGCTTTGCCATTCTGAACACCCACCCCCTGAATCTGGAGCGGGCGGCCAAGGGCAAGAACAAGGCCAATTCCCTCTGGTTCTGGGGCGCTGGAACGAAGCCCTCCCTGCAAAGCTTTGCCGAGAAAACCGGTCTGAAGGGCGCTATGGTGTCCGCCGTAGACCTGCTCAAGGGCATTGCCGTGGGCGCAGGGATGAAGGTTTATCAGGTTCCGGGTGCAACCGGTTCCATCGACACAAATTTTGAGGGCAAGGCGCAGGCCGCCATCGACGCTCTGACCAAAGACGGCTGCGATTTTGTCTATGTCCACGTGGAAGCCCCGGACGAAATGGGACATCAGGGACTTCTGAAGGAGAAAATCCGGTCCATCGAATATCTTGACCGCCGTCTCATTGCCCCGGTGAAGAAGGCCATGGAGGACGCGGGGGAAGATTTCCGGATGCTGGTACTCCCCGACCATCCCACCCCCATTCGTCTGCGTACCCACACCGGCGACCCGGTACCCTACGTGCTGTACGACAGCACCCGCCAGCGCAAATCCATCCAAAAATACACCGAAGCCGAAGCGGAAGCCACCGGCAACTACGAGCCGAACGGTTACAGGCTTATTGATCGGCTGCTGAGCAAGCCGGTTTAAGGGAGGAAAAACAATGTCCAGAGTCTATAATTTTTCCGCAGGTCCCGCAGTCCTGCCGGAAAGCGTTTTGCAGGAAGCCGCCGCCGAAATGCTGGACTACCGGGGAACCGGCATGTCCGTCATGGAAATGAGCCACCGCTCCAAAACCTATCAGGCCATCATCGACCAGGCGGAGGCTGACCTTCGCTCCCTCATGGGAATCCCCGACAACTATAAAGTCCTGTTCATGCAGGGCGGCGCAAGCCAGCAGTTTGCCATGGTGCCGATGAATTTGATGAAGAATAAAGTCGCCGATTACATCATCACCGGCCAGTGGGCGAAAAAGGCCTGGCAGGAGGCCAAAATGTATGGCGCCGCCAACGCAGTCGCCTCCTCCGCCGACAAGACCTTCTCCTATATCCCCGACTGCTCCGACCTGCCCATTGACGAGAACGCGGACTATGTCTACATCTGCGAAAACAACACCATCTACGGCACCAAGTTCTGGCAGCTGCCCAACACCAAGGGCAAGCCCCTCATTTCCGACGTTTCCTCCTGCTTCCTGTCCGAGCCGGTGGACGTGACCAGGTACGGAATGCTCTACGGCGGCGTGCAGAAGAACATCGGCCCCGCCGGTGTGGTCATCGCCGTCATCCGGGAAGACCTGATCACCGAGGACGTGTTGCCCGGCACCCCCACCATGCTCCGCTACAAGACCCACGCGGACAACGGCTCCATGTACAACACGCCTCCCGCCTACGGCATTTACATCTGCGGCAAGGTGTTCCGGTGGCTGCTGTCCATGGGCGGTCTGGAAGCCATCCGGGAGCGCAACGTGGCAAAGGCCAAGGTTCTCTATGATTTTCTGGACGCCAGCCAGCTCTTCCACGGCACCGTGGTGAAAAAAGACCGTTCTCTCATGAACGTCCCCTTCGTCACCGGAAATGCGGAGCTGGACGCAAAATTTGTCAAAGCAGCAGAAGCCGCGGGCTTCGTCAGTCTGAAGGGACACCGCACCGTCGGCGGTATGCGCGCCAGCATCTACAACGCCATGCCCATGGAGGGCGTCGTCAGGCTGGTGCAGTTCATGGAGCAGTTCGAGAAGGAAAATCGCTGAAAAGAGGACAATTATGTATCACATTCATTGCTTAAATAAGATATCCCCCAAGGGCACCGCCCTTCTGACGGATAACTACACCATCACGGACGACCGGAACCAGGCCGACGGCGTTCTGGTGCGCTCCGCCGACATGCACAATGTGGCTCTGCCGGAAAGCCTTCTGGCCGTTGCCCGCGCCGGTGCCGGCGTCAACAACATCCCCCTGTCCGACTGCGCCGAAGCGGGCGTCGTGGTGTTCAACACCCCCGGCGCCAACGCCAACTCCGTGATGGAGCTGGCACTGTGCGGTATGCTTCTGAGCAGCCGGGACGTGGTGGGCGGCATCAACTGGGTGCAGACCGTCAAGGACGACCCCGATATCGCCAAGCTGGTGGAAAAGGGCAAGTCCAAATTCGCCGGTCATGAAATCCGCCACAAAAAACTGGGCGTCATCGGCCTGGGCGCGGTGGGCGGCCCTCTGGCCAACGCCGCCAGAAATTTGGGAATGACCGTGTACGGCTGCGACCCCTTCATCTCCATTGAGGCGGCATGGCACTTGGACAGCCACATCGTCCGGGTCAACAGCCGGGATGAAATCTATTCCAAGTGCGACATCATTTCCCTCCACACGCCCCTGCTGGACGACACCCGGGGCATGATCAACGCCGAGGCTCTCGCCAAGATGAAGGACGGCGTCATCGTCCTGAACTTCGCCCGTGACCTGCTGGTGGACGACGACGCCATGGCGGCTGCCCTGGCCTCCGGCAAGGTCGCCCGGTACGTCACCGACTTCCCCAACGGGAAGACCGCCAATATGCCCGGCTGTATTGCCATTCCCCATCTGGGTGCATCCACGGAGGAATCCGAGGACAACTGCGCCAAAATGGCGGTGCAGGAGCTGATGGACTACTTAGAAAACGGCAACATCAGAAATTCCGTCAACTATCCCAACTGCGACATGGGCGTCTGCCGCGCCGAGGGGCGCATCACCCTGCTGCACCGGAACATCCCCAATTCTCTGGGTCGGTTCACCGCCGCCATTGCCGGTGAGAACATCAACATTGACGGTCTGGTGAACAAGAGCCGGGGTGAATACGCCTACACCATGCTGGATCTTGACCGCCACCCCTCTGCGGATGCGGTGGAGCACCTGAAGCAGATCGACGGCGTTCTGAAAGTCCGGGTTATCAAGTAAAATAGTTTTCGGGAGGGGCTTCGCCCCTCCCGAATTTTTTATTGGGAATCTTTGTCTTCTTTTTCCCTCTGCATTTTCAGAAACTGCTCCTTCATTTTTTGCAAACGGCGGCGTTTTTTCCGCTCCCGGTTCTGCTTGAACCGGGATTGCAGCTCCGGCGGGTGGTCTTGCAGCTTTTCCTCCGGAATGTTCCGCTGGGTAAGGCGCTTGTCCGTAAATTCCCGCGCCAGGGTGTACAGCACCGACGCCAGCGGGATCATCAGCAGCATACCGAACACGCCCATCAGCTCGCCGCCGATGGTGACCGCCACCAGCACCCACATACCGGGCAGGCCGATGGAGGTTCCCACCACTCTGGGGTAGATCAGGTTGTTTTCCAGCTGCTGCAAAATCAGGAACATCGCCACGAAGGTCAGCGCCTGCAAGGGGTTATCCACCAGAATGAAGAACGCGCCCAGCACGCAGCCCACGAACGCGCCCACCACCGGCACCAGCGCCGTCACCGCGATGATGACGCTGACCAGAGGAATGTAGGGCATCCGGAAAATCGCCATGGTCACGGCGAACAGGCAGCCCAGAATGCAGGCTTCCAGACACTGCCCGGAAATGAAGTTGGAGAAGGTGCTGTTGGTCAGGCGCATGATGCGGATGATCTCATCGCCGGTTTTTTCCGGGAGAATGGAATAGAGAATTCTCCGCCCCTGCCGGGCAAGAATTTCCTTCCGCGCCAGACAGTAAATGGCAAAGGCGATACTGACCACCAGATTCACGATACCGCTGGTCACGCTGCCAATCACATTCACCGCGCTGCCCATCACCGTGGACATCTGGTTGCCCAGAAAGCCCATGGAATCCTTCAATATTTTCGTCCATTCCAGACTTTCCAGATCGGCAGCCTCCATGATCCAGGCCTTCATGTCCGGATTGTCGTCCATCAGCTGCATCAGCTTTGCCGACGTCTGCTCAATAAAGGTAGGGATGCGTTCCGTCAGGGCGGCAACCGTCACCTGAATCTGGGGCGCCAGCATTTCCACCACGAACATGATGACCAGCGCCAAGGCCGCAATGGTCAGCACAATGGACAGCACCCTGCGCAGTCCCTGCTTGTGAATGCCGTCCAGCTGCCGCTCAATGGCGCGCATGGGCACGTTGAACACGAAAGCGATGACTGCCCCCGCCACAAATGGCGATATCAGATTCCATACCGACTTTGCCGCATTGCTTGCCTGCGGCGTATCCAGCAAAATCCACGCAAAGACGAGACACCCCGCCGCCAGAAGGAACAGCCTGCGCAGCAGCTTTTTGTCTATCTGCATTTTCAATACCCCCTTTTTGCTTAGTATACCGCAAAAATTTATAAATGTCCAGTAAATGTCCGGCGAAAGCTTTGCCGGAGCGGCATATTTGTTCTTTTGGGCGCATATGGATGATGCGTAGCACACAGCATCGGAGGGGTAGCATATGACAGACACCATTGAGAAGCGCGCCTGTGAAGCGGCTGTGTACATGATCGAAACCGGTGCCACCGTCCGGGCCGCCGCCCGGCACCTCGGCATTTCCAAATCCACGGTGCATAAGGACCTGACCCAGCGCCTGAAGCAGTACAACTATGCACTATACCTCCAGGTTCGGGAAATTCTGGACGAAAACAAACGGGAGCGCCACATCCGCGGCGGGATGGCCACAAAACGGAAGTATCAGCATCAATAGCGGGAATGCGGAATGCCGGTCTTGAGGCATTCCGCATTTTTATGCTATAATGCTGTCAGGATTCCCGCCGCCAATTCGTATTATGGTCAGAGGCCTCAATAAGCGAAAGCACACATAAGGACGGTGACATTGATGGACGAATTTCACGCCAGACGACTGGTAGACCTTTATGCGGACACGATCCTGCGTATCAGCTACAGCTACTTAAAACAGACCTGCGATGCAGAGGATATCTGCCAGACTGTCTTTCTGAAATATCTTACCAACGATTGTACATTTGACAGCATCGACCACGAAAAAGCATGGATCATCCGAACCACCATCAACGCCTGCAAGGACTACCTGAAAAGCGCCCATTTCCGGCGCACCGTGGCGCTGGATGAGGCTGCGGCGGTAGCCGCGCCGCCGGTGCCGGACACGGAAGTTTTAGACGCGCTGAAGCGGCTGCCGGAGCAGTACCGGATATCCCTGTACCTGTTTTATTATGAAGAATATTCTGCAAGGGAGATCGCCCAGGTGATGGGCAAATCGGAAGCCAACATCACCCAGTACCTGTCCCGTGGGCGGCGGAAGCTGCGCACACTGCTGACAGAGGAAAGGAGCCAAGTCGTATGACCCACAATGTAAAATCGGAACTGCGGCGTTCCATGGATGCCATTCACTTTTCCGGAGACGATAAGGAGCGCATGGTGGCACTTCTCATGTCCGCCGAAGCCCCGCGCCAGCGCCGGAGCGGGAAGAAGCTCCTGCTGCTGGCTCTGGCGGCCACGCTGGTGGTGGGCGCACTCACCGGCGCGGCGGTGTTCACCCGCTGGTCAAGAAGCGCCCAGACGGCCTACAATCCGCCCCAGCAGGTCAAAGAGCAGGCCGAGAAAAGCGGCCTGTCCGTGATGCTGGAGGACAAGCAGAAGGAGGTAGCCCCCGGCGAGGTGCTCAGCGCCACCGATCAGGGCATTACTATTACGGCGGTGCAGTCCATTGTGGATAGTTACGGCGCCGATCTGTTCTTCCGGGTCGAGGGCTTTACCCTGCCGGAGGGTCAGACTCCCGAAATGTTCTGGGATAGGGACAAAGTGACCATCGACGGCTCCGCGGATTTTTACAGTTCTTTAACCGGCTGGTTCTATGACGGCACCACCCGCAATGAAGCCGGAGAATGGGTCTACGCCTCCAACGGCCAGCCCGTCGAATTCGGGAACGACAAATATCAGTCCGCCATTTACCAATGGGTCGCCGAAGACGGAAGTCTGGAGTATCAGATGAATATCCGCTTCCGGGATAGCGGTGAACGCTATTGGGGCAAGGAATTTTCCATTCACTTTAACGGCATTGGCACCGGAGCCGAAAAGGGCGGCATCATGGAGGAGCCGCTGGTATCCGGCAGCTGGGATCTGCACTGGACGCTGACCGGCGCGGACAGCACGAAAAACTCCGTCACCCTCACCCCCAACATGGAGATCGGCGACAGCGGCCTGACCCTATTGGAAGCGGAAGTCGGTCAGAAAACCATCCGTGCGGTCTATCAGTCGGATCACGACTGGGACGGTTGGAAGCAGTTGGAGATGCTTTCCCCCGGCCTTTATCAAATCTGCATGAAAGACGGCAGTGCGGTTCGGGTTGTTCCCACTCAGGAGAACTATGCAAGATGGGAAGCAGAACGCATCTGCGAAGTTACATACGAAACCTTCGACGGAATTCTGGATGTCTCTGCGCTGGATTCTCTGGCCTACGACAAGGGTTCTGAGATTGGCGCCGACGGGAAACGAGTCCACACCTTTGACTACATTCCCATTTCATAAGTTGGCCTACCGGCGAAGAAATCAGGGCTTTGCCGTGAACCAAATAGAACCATCAGCACCCCCTTGCCTCTCCCTTTGGGAGAGGTGGCCGAGCGAAGCGAGGACGGAGAGGGTATACCAGGCTGCAATACCCTCTCCGTCACCTTCGGTGACAGCTCTCCCAGAGGGAGAGCCAAGGGGCGCACGAGAAATGGAGCGTATCGGTACCGATATGCTCCATTTCCTGTTGCTCCCTTCGTCCTAAAGATCGTCCGCGTCCTGCACCGGCTTTTCCTCCGGGTGCCTGACCAGCCCCGTGTAGCTGCCAAAGGGGTCGGTTACGATCTTCTCCTTTTTCGCCATGTTCTCACCTCCATGGCTATTGTCTGCCCATCGGCGGCAATTATGTTGCATTTCCCGTCTGGAAATGATAGACTATAGGAAAAATGAAGGGAGATTTGCCATGTTCAGCATCACCCTGATCACCATGGGCAAGCTCAAGGAAAAATTCTACATTTCCGCCGCCGAGGAATACAAAAAACGTCTGGGCGGGTACTGCGCCTTTACCCTTCTCGAGCTGCCGGAAGCCAGGCTTCCCGAAAATCCCTCCCCCGGCGAGATCGAGGCGGGGCTGGAAAAGGAGGCCGAGCTGATCTTCTCCAAAATCCCCAAGGGCTCCTGGTTCTGCGTCCTCACCCCCGAAGGGAAGGAGCTGTCCAGCGAAGCCTTCGCGGACAAGCTCCGGGACGTGAAAAATTCCGGCAAATCCAGCGCCTGTTTCTTAATCGGCTCCTCCTTCGGCATGTCCCCCCGTGTCAAGCAAAGGGCGGATTTCCGCCTTTCCATGGGGGCAATGACCTTCCCCCACCATCTGGCGCGGATTATGGTTCTGGAACAGCTCTACCGTGCGGAAGCCATTCAGGCGGGGAGCAAGTATCATAAATAGACCTCTTTTAAGGCTCCACGCATAGGCGCGGAGCCTTTTCTGCGCCCAATGTGTTTCCTTTTCAGATTCTTGTATTTATTTTATATGAAGTACCTTGACAGATGAGGTACTTTGTGTTATACTGCTCACGTAAGGAGGGATGCCTGTGTCTATTGCCGGTGATTTGATACGGGGGCATACCGACGCCATCATTCTGGCGCGGCTGCTTCGCGGCGACAGCTACGGCTACGAGATCAACAAAGTCATTTCTACCCTCTCCAATAACCGCTTTGAGCTGAAGGAAGCGACCCTTTACACGGCGTTCAAGCGGCTGGAGGAGCTGGGCTACATCGCCTCGTACTGGGGCGACAGCGGCGCGGGCGCACGACGGCGCTACTACACCATCACATCCGCAGGACGGGAAGCCTGCCACCGTCTGCTGGGAGAATGGCAGGAAACAAAAGAAATTATGGACAAACTTCTGGAAGTGGAGGAGAAATTATGAGAGAGCAGCTGATTCAGTACGTGCAGCTTCTGTTCGCGGGAGCCGCGGATTGCGACGATACCCGGCAGGAAATTCTGCAAAACACCTTAGACCGCTACGACGATCTGGTCGCCGCCGGGAAAACGCCGGAGGCCGCCTACCGTCTTGCCATCATGGGCATCGGCGATATCAATGAAATTCTGGGCAGAACCCCCGGCGCGGCTCCCCTGCCCGCCCCGGCAGCCAAGCAGGAGGAGCATGACACCCCCGCAAAGAAGCTTTTCCGCGCCATCGCGATTGGACTGTACATTCTCTGCCCCATCCCGCTGTTCGTTCTGAGCGGTATATGGAACATGGGAATTCCGGGTCTGTGCGGGACGCTGACCCTCGTGGCCGTCGCTACGGTGCTCATTATTCTGGGTGCAAAGAAGGAGGACGAAGAAGCGGATGTCACACCGAGCAGCCCCCAGTCTGCCCTTGCCAAAAGCGTAACCGGTCTGATCTGGGCGATTGGCCTCGCGGTCTATTTCCTTGTCAGCTTCCTCACCGGCTATTGGTATATCACCTGGGTGATCTTCCCCATTACCGCCGCCGTGCAGGGGCTTGCGAAAGCCATTCTTGACCTGAAGGAGGGTAAATAAGATGAAGACCAACGCAATCATTCGCATCGTCATCTGGAGCGTCGTGATTTTTGTGCTGCTGGCAATTCTCATTGCCGGGTTGGGCAACAACCTCTTCACGATGTTCCACGGCAGCACCGATACGGTGTACCACAGCACCGATGTCGCAGCCTCCGAGTCTCCATCGGGTCAGTCCGATACTCCCATCGCAGAACGCTCTGTCTCCGTGGTATCGCAAACCAGTGTCTACACCATGCCCAACACCCAATCTGCTTCTGTCGGCGCACTGAATGTGGGCGACAATGTGGTCATTGACCGTTCCGAGGAGGTAGGCGGGGGCAGCTGGATTCACATCACCTCCCCGTTTGACGGCTGGGTTAATGCTGAGTGTCTCAAACTGAACGGTGTCAACCAGACCGGTTCGGTCGGTTCCGCAGACCCCGCTGCCATCCGGGAAATCAAAATCGAATGGATCTCCGGTTCCGTCACCGTCGAGCCGGGGGACGTGCAGGAAATCACCTTCAGCGAGTCCGGCGCTGCCACCGATCGGTACAAAATGGTCTGGAAGCAGTCCGGCGACGAACTGGTTATCCAATACAGCAAGGACAGCAGCATCGTCGGCTTTGGCCTTCACTTTGGCGACGGCAGCAAAGACCTGACCGTCACCGTTCCCCGGGGCTGGGTCTGCAATTCTCTGGAACTCGATACCGCTTCCACCGATCTGACCGTCCGTGACATGATCATCCGGGAGGTGGAGATCGACTCCGCCAGCGGCACCGCCAAATTTGAAAACTGCACGGTCAGCAGTCTGGACGTGGACACCGCCTCTGGAGACGTCACGTTTACCGGAAGCCTGAACGAGCTGGACTTTGAGGCCGCCTCCGCCAGCTTTACCGGCGTGCTGGAAAACGTTCCCGATCAGGTGAATATGGACTCCATGTCCGGCGATCTGACCCTTACTCTGCCCGAGGACGCGGGCTTCACCGTCAGTTTGGACGCCATGAGCAGCGACTTTTCCTCTGACTTCCCCACCGTAAAGAAGAATAAGAGCTACGTCTGCGGCGACGGACACTGCAAGATCGAAGTAAGCGCCATGAGCGGCGACGTGGCCATTTTGAAGTCGGTCAAGGCCGCCGCAGCCGAGCCCTGCACCATTCCCGGCTGCACCGATCCCGCCCATGATCATAATACCGATAACCCCCTTTGCACCACCCCGGACTGTACCAATCCCACCCATGACCACCATACGGATACCGATCACCACGAGGAAAATCACAAATAATATTTTGCCGGGGAACGGTTCGACCGTTCCCCGGCATTTATCAACATCAGAACTCTCCCGCGTCATACATGACCGCAGACAGGGCACACAGCGGCGCCGTTTCGCACCGCAAAATCCGCCTTCCCAGCGTGCAGACCTGCAATCCGGCTTCCCTTGCCTGCCGGACTTCCTTTTCTTCCAGCCCGCCCTCCGGACCGGTGAGCAGACTGACGGTCTGATATGCGCCGGTGAGCGCCATTTTCAGTGTGACCGCCTGCTCATTTTCGTAAAACATCAGCGCCCTGTCGGCTTCGGATGCCCGGGTCAGCGCGGCGTGGAAGCTGTCCAGCACCAGCACCTGGGGAATCCTCCCCCGCCCGGACTGCTCCGCCGCGGACGCCGCGATTTTCTGCCAGCGTTCCAGCTTCTTTTTGAGACTTTTTTCATCGGGTCTGGACACGCACCGGGCGGAAGGGAACGCCACGATCTCGTAAGCCCCCAGCTCGGTGGCCTTCTGGATCACATGCTCCAGCTTGTCTGCCTTGGGAAAGGCCATGTACACGCTGACCCGCACCGCCGCCTCCGATATGGATTCCCGCCGCTCAAGCACGGTCAGCCTCATTTCCCCGGCGTCCGCCATCTGGCAAAGGCACTCCGTCCCCTGCCCGTCGCAAACCAGAACCGTCTCCCCGGCCTTCAGCCGCAGCACCCTCGCGTGTTGAGCATTCTCCCCGGTCAGCACGACGGTATCGCCTCGCAGCACCTCACCGTCCGCAAAAAAGCGCACCATACGCCCATTCCTCCTTTTTGCAATATAGTGTACCAGAGCGGGCGCAAAGTTGCAAGGGTTTTGCGAAAAACTATTGACAAATCCCGCTGTCAAGGTTATAATATTCAGGCAAGTTTGCGAGAGTGTTGGAATGGTAGACAAGCACGTTTGAGGTGCGTGTGGTTACGCCGTGGGGGTTCGAGTCCCCTCTCTCGCACCATGGCGAGTGTTCTTACAGCATTTGAAAGGCTGTTAAGAACACTCGCTTTTTTCATACAGCGAGTTGACCTGGGGCGTAGTTGACAACTACGCCTTTTCTTGTATTCACCGACACCTGGGGTGCCGGAAGTGGAAACACATCAGGGATGAAGATGGCTCCCACACAGTTGTAATGGATCACAAGATGCTGCTCCCATATCCCGTCAATCTTCTCCGCCTGATGGACTTCGATGTGATCGATCAGCTCATTGAGCATCCTGGGGGTCAAAACCTTGGCTCTTGTGTATTTGCGGACGGTGGAGATAAACATATCCGCCGTTACAGACTTGCTGCTGAGCTTGTCCATTTCAGCACGGAGGGCCTTGATCTTCTCGGATATCTCCTTTTGTTCATCCTCATACCTGCGGGACATTTTGGCAAAGCGGTCATCCGAGAGTTTGCCGGAAGCATTGTCCTCATAGATACGCTCAAACAATCCATCCAGTTCTTCATCACGGGCTTGCAGGGCTGCAAGCTCTTTTTCTTTGAGTTTACGATCCAACGCAACATTCTGTTGTGTGCTGCCCATAACGGCCTTGACGAAATCATCCTCATACCGGCTGGCAAACTTGGTCAGGCGCTTGATCTCACCTAACACCACCTGTTCGAGAAAATCCACCCGGACATAATGGGTAGAGGTGCAGGTGCCGCAGTTGCCCTTATAATTGGAGCAGTTGAAATATCGGATTTCCGGGTTTCCCTGATTGAAGTGGAAATGCAGGTTGTTTCCGCAATCGGCACAGACCAGCAGGCCGGAAAACATATTCTTCTCGCCCTCGTTGGTTCGGCGCTTGCGGACTTTGCCCCGTTTCTGCTGAACCTGCTCCCACACGGCGCGATCAACAATCGGCTCATGGACATCTTTGAAAACCACCCAATTTTCACGGTCGTTTTCGATTCGCTTCTTATTTTTGTAAGACTTGGAGTAGGTCTTAAAATTGAGGATATCGCCGCAATACTCTTGCAGGGACAGGATTTTGGTGACGGTGGAGCTGTTCCACTTGGTAGGCGGCTGCTGCTTGCCTTTTCCGGGACGCTTGACGCCCTTTTTCAGCCAGTAGGCGCGCGGGGTCAGAATTTCCTCCCGCTCAAGCTGGGCGGCAATCTGCTCCGTTCCCATGCCATCCAAGGTCATACCGTAAATATGCTTGACCACCTGCGCGGCCTCATCGTCTACGATCCAGTGTTTCGGATTGTCGGGGTCCTTCATGTAGCCGTAGGGAGGCTGACCCATAGGCTCGCCTCCATTGCCCTTGATCTTATTGCTGATCCTGCGCTTTTTGGAAATGTCCCGCGCATACCATTCGTTGAACATACGTCGTTCGGGAAGGTGAAGCGCAAACAGCAAAAATCCAGTATTCATGCGGGTTTGCGGCGAGATGGCTCTCAATCAGATAGCTCTCTTTCAGACGGTCAAAGGGCTGAAATCACAATCGCATACTTGTTTTCAAGGGAGAATGGCGGTAACTTCAGTCATTCTCCCTTTTTTCGTTCCTGCCGCTTTCAACAGGAGGAACACGAATATGGAAGAACCGAAAAGCAAAGCGAAGCGCGGGGCAAAACCCGCTGTTCCTGTGCAGGAGGATAAGATTACCTCGCTCCCGCTGTCGGAGCTGCACGACTTCCCCAACCACCCATTCAAGGTGCGGGACGACGAGGCCATGCAGGAAACGACGGAGAGCATCCGGCAGTACGGCGTACTCGTCCCCGCCATCGTCCGTCCCCGTGAGGATGGCGGCTACGAGATCATCGCCGGACACCGGCGCAGGCACGGCAGCGAGCTGGCAGGGCTTTCCGCCATGCCCTGCATCGTGCGGCAGATGGACGACGACACCGCCACCATCCTCATGGTGGACAGTAACATCCAGCGCGAAAACATCCTGCCCTCTGAACGGGCGCAGGCGTACAAAATGAAGCTGGAGGCCATCAAAAGACAGGGTACACGGCACGATTTAACTTCTGACCTACTTGGACAGAAGTTGAGTGGAAAGACTTCCCGCGAGGTTATTGCAGAGAACAGCAATGACAGCCCTACACAAATCCAGCGCTACATCCGCCTGACCGAACTCACTCCTGAGCTTCAGCAGATGGTGGACGAGAAGAAGATCGGCATGACCCCCGCCGTGGAAATCTCCTACCTCAAGCCGGAGGAACAGCAAATGCTCCTGACCGCCATCGACAGCGAACAGGCAACGCCCTCGCTTTCTCAGGCGCAGCGCATGAAAAAGCTCTCCCGCGACGGCAAGCTCAACGACGACACCATGCTGGACATCATGATGGAGCAGAAGAAGCCGGAGGGATATAACGTCGTCCTCTCGGCAGACAAGCTCCGCAAATACTTCCCGCGCTCCTATACGCCGCAGAAGATGGAGGAAACCATCCTCAAGCTGCTGGACGCATGGCTGCGCAAGCGCCAGCGTGACCAGTCCAGATAACCGAATACGACCGCAGACAACCACGACACCGACCGGGCAG
>ERZ827458.276-NODE-276-length-86152-cov-4.648048_pt1 | contig 86152 bp, 77 predicted proteins | sample MGYA00519706_ERZ827458 | MGnify/ENA primary metagenome ERZ827458 (study PRJEB31778, sample SAMEA3449309) | human gut metagenome | biome: human gut; feature: human-associated habitat; material: faeces | place: United Kingdom | collected 2010/2012 ...
CAAGGACGCCTTCTCTGGCCGTTTGCAGCTTCCGCTTATAATGGCTTCCGTATTCCAGACAAACGGGTTCGGCAAGCGCATTGCATTGCAGCGCCAATTGATACGCGCCGGCGTTCACCAACTGGATGATATAATTGTGAATCCCGCAAAACGCCTGATTGTACTTTGCGCGCGGTGCGTTTAGCTGATCGTAAGTGCCCAGAAGGCGTTCTTCCCCGTCCGCATATGTTTGCTTTTCCGTATGCAGAAAGGGAAGGATTTCCGTGAAAGCCGCGTAGGATTCCTCTATAAGCGGCTTGTTGTCCTCTTTCATCAGCGTGTTGAATCCCATCGCCATTGTGTAGTAAGTCAACTGATAATAAAGGGCGCCCGACGTATGCTGAAGCTCCGAGCAGCTATTCGCCAGATTTTCAAGCGCAAAACGGGCGTGCTCTGCATCGAAAGAATAATCGACGACCGACGGAAAGGCGACGTTCGCCCTGTGAGACTCAAATCGAATGACGGCGTTGTCCTCTCGCTTCGGGGCCTTTTCGCAGGCGTACCGATACAATGCGTTCCAGTACGCTTCATAACCGCCGGTGAGCAGGGTCAATTTTTGGGTGCCGTCCGAGACGATCCAATGCAGGTACTTTTCGTCCATGTGCATCAGCTTTTTCTCGAACAATTTGTGGTTTCTGTATTCCTCCGAAGCGTCCCTAAGCATAGCATAATTGTCCGACAGATTCCAGAAGGCCCAGCAAATCTGCATATCGTCCGCGTCGGGGCATTCGCGGAGAAAGGATTCAAGCAGCTCCACGATTTTCCGCTTATCGTTTTCTGCCTTGTATTCCTTGAACAAAGCCACTGTGTGCTGATACGTTTCCATAGCGTCCTCCTTCATGCCTTCTTCAAAAAGAGAAATATTGTTCGCGTAAAGCGCCAACTGTACCTTTTGTCAGCGGGTAAAAAATGCCGCTTGGCCGCAGCCGCAAAGCTGGGTGAACAAAAAGCAAGCCGCGCAGCTTGCTTTATATCCAATCCACAGCAGTCGCTCCTTTCTATTAGAAGCATACCAAAAAAGAGAGCATTTTCTCCTATTTCACAAAAAGAAGTGAACAAGTCCGTACAAAGTAAGAAAAAATCCTGCCGAATCGCATACGATGTGGTGTGTGTTTCTAACAGATTTTACGGTTTTGTTCCTCGAATCAACATAATAATAGACAAATTTGTTTCCCAATGCTTTCTTCCCAAATCATAGTCTTGAATTCTTGAATCAAATTTTTGGTTCGTCATTTCTTTCATTTTATCGATTTCATAAACAGAAATTTGTTCCGGCATTGTATTTAAGAGGCGTTCAAGTGATTCAATGGCAATGTAACGCATGGCGTTGATCATATTATGAGCCATTTCAGAAGAAAATTTGGGATCATCGGGTGTAAGATCAATCGCTGCATATCCTGTGGATACAGATTGAAAGCCGTATTGCTGCATAGCTAAAGGCAATTGCGCTTCACTCATGGGATATTGGCACACGGAATATTGTTGCATAGACGTATCGTATTTGTTTACCTTTTCCCAAAAGCTTTTCTCAAATTCATCGTAAACAAAACAATCGGGGGCGATATTTATGCCTTTTCTTGATGATAAAACAAAGCAGGTCCCATTGGGTCTTAGAACCCTATATTGCTCTCCATAGAATTTTGAAGGATCAATATGTTCGCTTACTGTATTAGAAATTGTAACATCAAACGTGTTATCGTTAAAGGGAAGCGCGGTCGCATCTCCTTCTGAAAAAGAAACACCCGCTTCGTGTTCTCTTGCAAACCTGATAAACTCGGTATCTCGGTCTATCGCCATAATTTGGGCATTGGGATACCAACGGCGGAGAGCGCTTGCCAATGCACCGGGACCGCATCCAATTTCAAGAATCTTTAGCGGTTTGCTTTCATCTAAATGAAAGAACCTTTTGTATTGGGCTGAAAAAATGTCGTCAAAACGCAATTTGCGACTATAATAAAGGCTTTTTATTCCTTGCACGTATTTTGACCATATCACATTCATTTTCGCACCGCCGATTTTCATATGTATGCCGCAAAATCAATATAAAGCCAATCAACTTTCGGAACGATTTATGGAAAAAGAAAAATCGAGTGTCCTAACTTAAATTCGTTATAAACCTTTTCAAATCAAAGATGCTGCTCATTTTGTGTATATCATGGGAATAAATCGAATACCTGTAATAGTTTGTTCTGCATCGGCAGCTTCAAATCCTAAGCGGTGATAAACATCTTTGGCATAAGGTGATGCATTTACCGTCAATTTATTAGAGGTGGAATTTTCCAGAACCACTTCAAACAATTTACGACCAATTCCTTGCCTGTGGTATGCACCATCAACAAAAAACAGCGCTATATGGTTACCTTCATTTCTGGTGGCAATCACTCCAACAAGTAAATCCTTTATGTATGCGCCGTAAATAGTGAGATTGTTCATAAAATCCTGATTGTTAATTGCGGTATCAAAAAAAGATTTTATACCCTCTTTGGAATAATCGGGCGCTTCAAATTTCATAAAAACATCTGTAACCAATTTTACTGCAGCCGTTATATTTGTATGATCAATTCTTCTTATTTCCACAGTTTTGCTTTCCCCCTGCCCGCCCAATATAAATAATCTCACCTGCATTTTACCATATAGCGTAAAAGAAGTCGATCGCTTTGCAGGAATCGACTTCTTTTAATATTCTTTTGGTCTGAGTGACAGGACTTGAACCTGCGGCCTCTACCACCCCAAGGTAGCGCGCTACCAAACTGCGCCACACCCAGATTTCGTACATTTGCTATTATAGCATCCGCCCGCCGATTTGTCAAGCGGGTTTTTGCTTTTTTTCATTTTGATTCCTTTCCAATGTTCAAACTTCATTAACATATCCGCAGAGAGAGTATAGTATAATAAGATTGCGATACCAAGGTAGGCGCGTACAAACGGCGCCGAGAAGATCGTTAAGGAGGAAAACGGAGAAATGGGACTTATCAAAGCCGCCGTCGGCGCGCTTGGCGGAACGCTGGCGGACCAGTGGCGCGAATATGTATACTGTGATTCCCTGCCGGAAAACGTGCTGGCGGCCAAGGGGAAGAAGCGCACCAGCGACAAGCGCAGCTCCAACACCAAGGGAGAGGACAACATTCTGACCAACGGCTCGGTGATTGCGGTCAACGAAGGGCAGTGTATGATCGTCGTCGATCAGGGCAAGGTGGTCGAACTGTGCGCGGAGGCGGGCGAGTTCATTTACGACACCTCGACCGAGCCGAGCATTTTCTACGGCGGGCTGGGCAAGGGGCTGCTCAACACCTTCAAGACCATCGGCAAGCGCATCACTTTCGGCGGGGACACCGGCAAGGACCAGCGCGTTTACTACTTCAACACCAAGGAGATTCTGGGGAACAAATACGGCACGGCCAACCCGGTCCCCTTCCGCGTGGTTGACCGCAATATCGGGCTGGATATCGACATCGGCATCCGCTGCCATGGCGAATATTCGTACAGGATCACCGATCCGATGCTGTTCTATACCAACGTGTGCGGCAACATCACGGCGGACTATACCCGCGACCGGCTGGACGGGCAGCTCAAGGCCGAGCTGATGACCGCCTTGCAGCCCGCGTTCGCGCGGATTTCCGCGCAGGGCGTCCGTTACAGCGCGCTGCCCGGGCATACGATGGAAATCGCGCAGGCGCTCAACGAGGTTCTCAGCGAACAGTGGAGCGAAAAGCGCGGCATTGCCGTTGCCTCCTTCGGCGTCAACTCGGTCGCGGCCTCGCCCGAGGACGAGCAGATGATCAAGGATTTGCAGCGCAGCGCGGTCATGCGCGACCCGTCGATGGCGGCGGCGACGCTCGTCGGCGCGCAGGCGGAGGCGCTCAAGGGCGCCGCGAGCAACGAGAACGGCGCTATGATGGGCTTTATGGGCCTTGGCATGGCGCAGCAGGCCGGCGGGATGAACGCGCAGGATCTGTTCCGTATGGGCGCGCAGCAACAGCAGGCCAAGGCGCAGCCGGCGGACGGCTGGGTTTGCCCCAAGTGCGGCGCGCAGTCGGCGGGCAAGTTCTGCGCCGAATGCGGCGAGAAGCGCCCCGAGGATCCGTTCGGCTGGCGCTGCGCGTGCGGTGCGTTCAACAAGGGCAAGTTCTGTCCCGAATGCGGCGCGAAGAAGCCCGCGGACGCGAAGGTGTATAGGTGCGACAAATGCGGCTGGGAGCCGGAGGATAAATCCAACCCGCCGAAGTTCTGCCCCGAGTGCGGTGACCGATTCGACGAAAACGATACGCAGTAAGAATACGCAGCAAACCGCCCCGTGCCATTTGCACGGGGCGGTTTCTTGTGTGACGGTCGTTTGTCATTCCCGCGGTTTATTCTGTACTGCCGGACGGAAAACTTGACGCGAGCGGGAACGCGTTTGCGCCGCTCGGGCGGCAGGAGGCAGGCGGCAGGCGGCGCGGCTCATCTGACGGCGGCATGTTTCGAAGCGGGAAGGGGATGCCCAGCGGAGCGCCGCCGGCAAACGCCGGCGGCGCTCCGCATCCTTGCCGGCTGCGTCTGCGTCGGTTTTGATTGTCTCCGCCTCGGCTTCGATTCGCAGTCCGAGCTTGTTGTCTGCCGTTTTTCCTTGCGACATCGGAGGCGTTTCGGCGCCGGAATGCGGGGCGGCGGGGCGGCGGAAAAAGCTATTTTGCGCCTTTTCTCTTTTTCCGCACGAAGAAGCAGGCGATTCCGGCCGCTGCGGCGGCGACGGCTGCGGTTATACCGACGATGAGGGCGGCGCTGCCGCCGCCGTTTTGCGTCGGAGCCGTGCTTTCGGTGGGCGAGTCGGCGCTGCTCTCCGCTTCGCCCACGCGGATGCGCAGCTCGACCGGCGCGGAGGACGAAAATTTGTCCGACACCGTCACGGTGAACACGTCCTCGCCCGTGAAGTCCCGCGGCGGCGTGTAGAGCAGGCCGCTCCCGTCGGGCGAAAAGACGAGCACGCCCTCGCCGCCTTCGACCGAAATCGACAGCTCGGAGAACAGACAGCCGCAGCTCAGCGACACCGGCAGGCGCACGCGCTTGCTGCCGGCTTCGACGGACAGCGTGCTTTCTACCGAGAGTGACGGCGCGGGCATCTCGTAGGTGCCCTTGATGAAGCGATAGGTTTTGTCATAGAGCGAACGCATATACGCGTCGTTGGAATGGCAGAAATCGTACAGGCTGCCCGGACCCGCGCCCTGATAGAAGGTGTGCAGCGTGTCCATATAGCCGTATTTCCAGCCGTAATACAGGTATTGCTCGTAAAGCAGCGCGCTCCTGTCCCGCGTGGCGGCGCTGCGGAAGCTGCCCGGCTCGGCCGTTTCGATCTCCACGCCGAGACCGTATTTGCGGATGATTTCGGTGAATTCCTCCAGCATCTCCGTCTCGAAGTAGTCGTTGAAGACCAGGTTCGGCTGCATCACGGCGCCGTCGAAGCCCAATTCGCTCCACCGCTCGAAGCCCGCGGAGGTGAAGAAGGGGTCGAACAGCAGCTTGTGTCCTTTTTCGTGCAGCAGCGCCGTCGCTTGGCGGGTGAAGCCGTCCTCGTCCGCGCTGTCGGCGGAGTTGACCTCCTCGCGGTACCAGTAAAAGCCGACGAGCGTCAGATTCTCGTATCCCGCTTCGTCGAAGCGTCTGGCGCATTCCGATTCGTACCACGCTAAAACCGCCAGCCGTTCGTCGTTTGTGCGGGTGTATTCCTCCCGGCCGTCGCCGTCGATGTCGCCGAAGGGCTTGTCCTGCGTGAGCGGGTAGGGCATGGTCAGAAAGACCTTGCAGGGCGTGTCCCGCCCGAGCTGTTCGTTGACGTGCGCGACGGTTTTGTCCAGCGCGTCGAGGTTGATGCCCTCCGCAAACGTGTTCTCGAGGTACAGCAGCCAGTCGCTCATCACCGCGCCGGGCTTGCCGTTCGTTTTGACCAGCCGTCCGCCGGAGGGGTAGTCGCCATGGCAGGGGACGAAGGCGAACGCGTCGAACATCGTGTCCAGTATACTGCCGTCCGCGCCGAGGTACGCGGCGTAGGGGAGCAGCTCGTCCGCCGTGTTGTCGGCCAACGTTTGGTCGGGCGCGTAATAGCCGTTGTAGATTTTGATGACGTCGCCTGCGCCGCCGATTTCTTCGGCGTATTTTTCATACAGGGCGTTCGGATAGGCCGTCGGTTCGTCGGCCCGGAACGGCAGCTCGTTTCCCTGCGGGGTTTCGTATCCGTAGACCTCAATTTCGCTGATGTAGCAGAATACGTCGACGGGGAATTCGATGCGCACATAGCGCGCCGCCGCCGGAGAGGCCAGCGTATCGCCGAGGGTGCTTGTCCGGTTGGGCGTGCCGAAGATCGAGTAGTCCCGCGCGGCCTGCGAAACCGTCATATACTGCTCGCCGTCCTGCGAAACGGCCATCGAGATGCAGCGGGGGACATAGACGCCGCTCGACGACGTCGAGTAGAAGGTTGTCTCGTAGCCTGTCACCGAGCAGACGGCGCCGAGGTCGATCGTCACCGTCCGCGACAGCGCGCGGAAGGCTTTGTAATAGTCGTCCTTCGCGCCGTCGGTCAACTGCCCGCCGTCGACGTCAAACGATTCGCCGCCCTCCGCGTACAGCGCATAGGAATGCGAGGTGTCGACGCCCTTTTCGACGGTATAGCTCTTGCCGCGCGCCAGATTCACCGGCGTTTCGGCCGCCGCCGCGGGAAGCGGAGCGGCGAGCGCCGCGCAGCAGAACAGGGCGAGTAGTCGTTTTCTCATATGTATGTTTCCTGCCTTTTCGTTTACATTCGTATTTTTTTCGCATGCGTTTCGGCGAGCAGCTCATGTCCTGCGCGGTTGGGGTGCGGGTCGACCGAGAAATTCGCGCCGGCGTTGACCAGATCCGCGCCGCTGTTTTCAAACGCGGTGTAGCTGTCTGCCACCGTGTAGCCCAGTGCGTCGGCCTGCGAGGTGATGACCGCGTTGAGCGCGCACACCGCGTTGTCCGCCACCGCGTCCAGCGGCAGCTCGGCCTGAAGGCCGCCCAGCGTGATTTTGTAGCCTTTGTAGGGGTTGTAAACCGTCGTCACATAGATGTCCGCTTCCGGCGCCTGCCGCCGGATGGCGGCGATAATCTGCGGCAGGTGGGCGGACATGTCCTGTATGCCCGCCTGCAGCTCGGCTTGGAATTCGTCCTCCTCCATCGCGGCGGACAGCGCGCCGACAAGCCGGTTCAGGTCGCTGCGGACCTCCTCCAGCGCTGACGCGTCACCGTTGGTGATCGCCTCGTAGTACTTGCGCAGCAGCGACGGCATATCCAGCGCCAGCTCGACGAGCTGCTCCGAGAGCAGACCGATGGTCGGGCCGAGCAGGTTGTTCGCGCCGATGCAGACCGTCACCACGTCGGCGCCGTCCAGCATCGGCGCGCCGCCGTTGCTGAGCAGCTCGAGCAGCCCGGCGCTGGTCTGTCCGTCGACGGCGTAGTTGGCGTATTCGACTTCGCTGTACGACTGCATCCGGTCGCGCAGCAGGGCGGGGTAAGCCTGCGTTTCCGGGTCGTCCAGCCCGTAGCCGCGCGCAATCGAATCCCCCAGCGCCACATAGCGGCGCGTGGGAGGCGCCGAAGAGGTTTCCGCCGGCAGCGAATCGCTGCCGGCGGAGGAATCCTCTGCCGGACCGCCCGTCGTGCAGGCGGCCAGCAGGCACAGGAGAGAGAGCAGGATGCAGAAAAGTCGTTTCATCAGTCGTATTTCCTCTTAATCTTCTTGGAAGTCGTTTTCTCGAACTCCTCGGTGCGGAACACGATGTTCTTGATCACCTTGTAGCTCGGCTCTTTCTCATTATAATCGGAGATGGCTTTTTTTATGACTTCCTGTACGTCGGAAATGCCGCGGGCGGCCGCGCGTTCGGCGTCGGGGAAGATTTCCGCGCCGAGCACGGTCTGGTCGCCGTTTTCGTCCTTCTTCGAGGCGAAGATGATGATTTCGCCGATGTATTCGCACATCGCGCTCAGCTTGTCCTCGATTTCCTCGGGGTAGACGTTCTTGCCGTTCTGCAGGATGATGACGTTCTTCATCCGTCCGGTGATGAACAGGAACCCGTCGTGCCCGAGCTTCCCGATGTCGCCGGTGTGGAAGTAGCCGTCGGTGATGGCCTCCGCCGTCGCCGCTTCGTTTTTGTAGTAGCCCAGCATTACGTTGCGGCCCTTCACGCAGATTTCGCCCTCGCCGTTTTCGTTGGGGTTGTCAATGCGGATTTCCGTCTCGGGCAGCGGCAGCCCGACCGACTCGTAGTCGTGGAAGCAGGGACGGTTGATGGAAACGAGCGGCCCGCACTCGGAGATGCCGTAGCCGTTGATGAGCGTGATGCCGATGCTGTCGAAAAAGTCGGGCAGGAAGGGCTTGAGCGGCGCGCCGCCGCAGATGATGCCCAGCAGCTCGCCGCCGAACGTCGACGTGACCGACTTGAACAGCTTCTTGCGCATATCGATGCCCACCTTGAGCATCGCGTTGGATACCTTGATCAGCTTGCGCAGCATGCCGGCCTTGCCCGTCTCCTCCGCCTTGTCCCAGATGCCGCGGTAAATCTTTTCCACAAACAGCGGCACGAGCTGCACCTCGGTCGGCTTGTAGACCTTGAAGTTGGGCAGAACGCTGCGCAGGCTCTCGTTGATGCAGATCGTCATCCCGTGATGGAACATCGTCAGCAGCCCGCAGGTCGATTCGTAGGAATGGTGATAGGGCAGCACCGAAAGGCAGACGTCGGTGATTTTCATCAGCTTTTGCGACTGCATAATGTTGAACAGCAGCGTGTCCGCCGACAGCATCACGCCCTTGCTTTTGCCCGTCGTGCCGGAGGTGAACAGCAGCTCCTTGAGGACATAATTGTCGATGGGCGCTTCGGTGAACCGCTTGTCGCCGCCCGCGAGCAGCTCGCGGCCCTTTTCGGCCAGCGCGTCGGCCGCGTACCGGCCTTCCCCCTCCGCCGGCGTGCCGAGACAGATGACCGTTTTCAGCTTCGGCAGCGACGGCAGCAGCCGGTCGAGCTTGGATTCTGAATTTTTGGTGCAGATGACGGCCTCCGCGTCGGAGAAATCGAGAATGTACTGCGTCTCCTCGTCGGAAAGGTCCTTGTCGATCGGAATGACGACGCCCTCCGTCGCCAGCACGGTGAAGTAGGCGCGCGCCCAGCCGTAGCAGTTCTCGCCGATGACGGCGATGTGCGCTTTTCCCAGCCCCAGCTCGTAGAGGCCGGTGCCGAACGCGTCGACCTCGTCGCGGAACTCGCGGTAGCTGACCGATTTGATCTCGCCGCCCTTGACCTTGAAGCGGAAGGCCGCCTTGTCGCCGAACAGCTCTGCGCCCTCGTCGAGCAGCGCGCGGAAGGACTCGGTCGTTCGCACCTCATAAAGCGGGTAGTTTTCCTTGAGATTTTTGTACATATATCCTGTCCCCGTTTCTCCGCCTTTGCGGCGGTTATAATCCTTTTCTGTCTGTCATTATATCGGAAATTGTACGGTTTGTCAACCGAATGCGTGACATCCGGCGCCGTTCGCGCATAAAATATACTACATACAGAAAGGATGGTTATCGGCTATGAATATATGCCTGACCCTCCCGAGCCGGACGGCCGTCCGCTCGGCCACCTTCTTCGGGGAGGAAATCGCCGCGGTTGACGGGCTGCACACGCGCATTTTCCTGTTTGACACCTGCGGCACCTGCATCGAATCGGTCAACAGCCTGCGCTGCTATTCGCTTCTGCGGTACGACCCGGTCTCCAACGGCTTCGTCGCCCGCTGCGACACCTGCGGCAACCGCGTGTTTTACCTCAACTGCTTTTTTGCCGAGATCGGCACCGCCTCGCTCGGCAGCCTCGCCTGCGAGGGTCCGCTGTACGACGTGACGATGTACGACGGCCGCCTTTACGCCACGTTTGAGGACCGCGTCGTCGCCTATACGCGCGACGGGTCGCCGCTCTGCACCGTCGTCCGCCCGCGCCCCGGCGTGGCGACGCGGCATTACATCCGCTCCGGCGACGAGAGCCTGACCCACATCGTCCGCGACGGACAGTCGTATATCGTCCATTCGTCCGACGGCTGCGGCGCGGGACTGGTCGTGCCGCGCGGCCTGACGCTGCGCAATTTTACGATACAGGACGGCGACATCTACGGCGCGTTCACCAGCGGCTACCTCTATACATATCTCGTGCCGCTCGTGTCCGACGGCGTGTTCCCCGCCACGGACCTGTCGATGTGCAGCATTATGGACGATATCGCGGGCAACTGTTGCAATTAGACGTCGGTTGTGCTAAAATAGAGTCTGACAACCGCGGAAAGGATGTTGAAGAAAAATGAAGGATCGCGAGCTTGTTCTGTCCAAGGAGGAAATCAGCGCGCTCGACCGGCGCGCCATCGACGGCGGCATCCCCTCGCTCACGCTGATGCGCAACGCCGCAGCCGCCGTCTACCGGCGGATTCAGACGCTCGGCGTCGATCTCGCGGCGCCGGTCGTCGTCTGCGGCGGCGGCAACAACGGCGGCGACGGCTATGCGCTCGCGATTCTGATGGAGGATTCGGGCGTTCCGGTCGCCGTGCTCGAAAGCGCCAAGCCGAAGAGCCGCGACTGCATCTATTACGCTTCCCGCTGTGGTTCGCCCCGTGTGGACGAATCCGCGCTCGACAGCGCCACGCTGATTGTGGACGCGATGTACGGCTTCTCCTTCCGCGGCAGCCTGTCTCCGCACGACGCGGCGCTGACCCGCCGCATCAACGCCTCCCGCGCGTTCGTACTCGCCATCGACCTTCCCAGCGGCACCGAGGCGGACGGCGATTACTGCGACGACTGCGTCACCGCCGACGCGACCTGTACCTTTACCGCCGAAAAGCCCGCCACCGCGTCGTATTCCGCGCTTTCGCACTGCGGGCAGGTGTTCGTCGAGGACATCGGCATCCCCGCCTCCGCCGGCGTGCCCGAGGAATCGCCGGTGCGCCTGATCCGTTCCGTAGACGGAATGATCCGCGACCGCGAGGAGAACAGCCATAAGGGTACCTTCGGCACGCTCGCCATCCTTGCAGGCAGCGCGGACATGCCCGGCGCGGCCTATCTCTGCGCGACCGGCGCCCTGCACGCCGGCGTCGGGCTGGTCAAGCTCGCCTCGGACGCCGCCGCGCTCGGCGTACTTAAAAACCGTCTCAGCGAGCCGGTGTTCCTTTCCGGCGGAGCGGAGGCGGCCGCGCAGACGTCCAAAACCGCGCTGCTGGTCGGCTGCGGGCTCGGCCGCGGGTTCGACGCGTCGCTCGGGGCGCTGCTTCGCGGGGCGGACGTGCCTACCGTCATTGACGCCGACGGCATAAATTTTCTCGCCTCGCATATAGATGTGCTGAAAGAGATGCAGGCCCCCGCCGCGCTCACGCCGCACCCGATGGAGCTTTCGCGCCTGACCGGCTGCGGCGTGGAGGAAATCAACCGCAACCGCGTGCGTACCGCGCGCGCGTTTGCCGCCGAACACGGCTGCTTTCTGCTGCTGAAGGGCAGCCGCACGGTCATCGCCGCGCCGGACGGGCGCGTGCGCATCACCGTTTCGGGCTGCTCGGCGCTGGCCAAGGGCGGCAGCGGCGACGTGCTGGCCGGCGTTGTCGGTGCGCTCGCCGCGCAGGGCTACGACCTGTTCGACGCGCTGACCGTCGGCGCTTTCCTGCATGGCCGCGCGGGTGAACGGCTCGCCGCGCGCTTCGGCGCACATGGTGCACTGCCCTCCCAGCTTCCGGAGGAGATCGGCAGGCTGTTGGGCTGACGTCTCTTAGCTTCATATCGAAAGAGTGGATGGCTTATCAAACGGCTGCTTGCAACGCTTTGCGTACTCCTGCTGCTCGCCGCGTCCGGCTGTGCGTCCGACGACGCGAAGGAAAAAATCGTCTCCCATTTTGACGGCGCGTTCCGCATCGACGCGCAGACCGCCGAGCTGGATTTTGAAATCTGCTTGACCGACGGCGCCTGCCTGTACACCTTCCAGAGTCCCGACGCGCTCAAGGGACTGTCGCTGGAAAAGCGCGACGGGGAAGCGGCGACCGCCGTCTACGGCGGCATCCAGACCGAGGTGGCGGAAATCGCGCTGCGCGTCCCGGAGGGGCTGTACGAGGCGGTGGAACTGATCCGCGGCCGCTTTGTCGCCGACGCGGTCCGCACCGAAAGCGCCGACGGCGTATCTGTTTACAGTTTGGCTATTGACGGATGCGTCGTGATGCTGTATTATAACGAGAGCGCCGACCGCATCGAAAACATTACCTATATGAAGGACGCAAGAAAAACCGAGTATCTTATCACCGAAATAAAGGACGTGGTCACTTGAGTGAAAACAGGGCTGAAGCGCGTATCAGTCTGGCGAACATAGAACACAATTACCGCCTGCTCTGCCGCAAGGCGGGGGAAAAACGGATCGTGATGGCCGTCGTGAAGGCCGACGCCTACGGGCACGGCGCCGTCGAGGTCTGCCGCCGCCTTTCGGACGCGGGCGCGACGCATTTTGCCGTCGCCTGTATGGAGGAGGCGGCGCTGCTTCGCCGCAGCGGCATACGGGGCGAGCTGCTCGTGCTCGGGATCACCCCGCAGGAGCTGTACCCCGCCATTGCCGAATACGACGTGGTGCAGACGGTCTCGTCCCTTGCATACGCGTCGCAGCTTGCCGATTGCGGGCCTGTCCGCGTGCATATCAAGATCGATACCGGCATGTCGCGCCTCGGTCTTTACTGCCATACGCCCGAGGACGTCGCGCGCACGGCGGAGGACGTCGCGCGTATCGCCGCGCTGCCGGGGCTGAAGGTCGAGGGCATCTTCACCCATTTCGCCGAGTCGGACGCGCCGCGGTCGGATTTCACACGGCGGCAGTTCGCCGTCTTTTCCGCGCTGCTGGCCGAGCTGGAGCGCCGCGGCGTCGACTGCGGCCTGCGGCATTGCTGCAACAGCGCCGGAATCCTCAATTTTCCCGAAATGCATCTGGATATGGTCCGCGCGGGCATCGCGCTTTACGGCTGCGACCCGTCGCCCGAGAGCCGCGACGCCGGCCTGCGTCCCGCGATGTCGCTGCACAGCCGCGTAGCCTTCGTCTCCCGCATCCGCCCGGGCGATACCGTCAGCTACGGGCGCAGCTACACCGCCGACCGGCCGCTGGACACGGCGGTGATTTCCATCGGCTACGCCGACGGCCTGCCCCGCGCGCTTTCCGGCCGCTGGAGCGTGCGCATCAACGGCCGCCCTGCGCCGCTGATCGGCAAAATCTGTATGGACCTCTGCGTCGCGGATGTGACCGGCATCCCCTGCGCGCCGGGCGACGACGTCGTCGTGTTCGGCCCCGACAACCCGGCGGAGGCGATGGCCGACGTGCTCGGCACCATTCACTATGAGCTGCTCTGCTCGGTCAAAAACCGCGTGCCGCGATATTACATTTAATGCGTATGGAATCATGCATATAAAACGAAAACGGTTTCGTGCGTATGGAATGAAAAAGAGCGAAAGCCCTCTGTGCTTTCGCTCTTTCTTTCGTTTCTCAGCCCGACGCTTTTCCGCCGTATTTGCCGTCTGCGACGCTGTGCGTCGGGTCGGCCGTCCGGCGGCAGCGGATGCAGCGGCTTCGGTTCTGCCGCTGACGGACTGTATCCCCGATGCGTAAAGTCGCCGCCGCAGCGGACAGCCTTGCCGGCGCGCTCGGACAAAAAACGCCGGGCGGGGGACGGAGCAGAGCGGCCGCTCTGCTCCGTCCCCCGCCCGGCTGTGCCTCGCCTTGCGTCTTCGCCCATAGGGAACGCCCGGTTCCCGTCCGGCCGTTCCCGCATTTTTTCGTTTACAGCGCCATATGGTCGATTATGTAATTGAGGTACTGCTTGTAAGCCTGCATCTCGGCGATGCGCGTCGTCATATCGAACAACGCGTTCGGCGCAATCTGCTCGCGCTCCTCTGGCGTGAGGGTGTTTTTCATCATTTTGTCCAGCAGCAGCGCCTCGTGGATGTCCATCGTGATGATGCTGTTGTCCCGCAGACAGACGACCCGCTTCATCTGTCCGGCGACGAGCGACTCGACCGCCGCGCAGCCCATCTGGGTCGCCAGCACGCGGTCGCGCAGGGTGGGAGAGCCGCCGCGCTGCACATGCGCCAGCCGCGCCAGCCGCGTTTCAATCCCCGTTTTCTCTTCGATCGTCTTGCAGAGCTGCTCGCTGTACCCCGGACCCATCCCCTCGCAGGTGATGATGATGAAGTTGCGCTTGCCGTTCTGGCGCGCTTCAGCCATTTTGTGGAACAAATATTCAAAATCGGTTGGGATTTCCTTGATGACCGCCGTCACCGCGCCGACGGCGATGGAGGTGTTCAGCGCAATGTCGCCCGCCTCGCGGCCCATAACCTCCACGACGTTGCAGCGCGCGTGGCTTTCGCCCGTGTCGCGCAGCTTGTCGACAAGCTCGACGACCGTGTTCATCGCCGTGTCGAAGCCGATGGTCATATCGGTGGAGGCGATGTCGTTGTCGATCGTGCCCGGGATGCCGATGCAGGGGATGCCCGCGTCGGTCAGGTCGACCGCGCCGCGGAAGGTGCCGTCGCCGCCGATGGCGACAATGCCGTCGATGCCGTTCTGACGGCAGACGTCCGCCGCCTTGGCCACGCCCTCCGCCGTGCGGAACTCCGCGCTGCGAGCGGTGTACAGCATCGTGCCGCCGCGGTTGATGATATAAGAAACGTCGCGCGCGTGCAGCGGCTTGATTTCGCCGTCGATAAGGCCCTGATAGCCGTTGTAGATGCCCATAACCTCCACGCCCTTGGCGATGGCCAGTCGGGTGACGGCACGGACGGCGGCGTTCATGCCGGGCGCGTCCCCGCCGGAGGTCAGCACGCCGATGCGCTTGAATGTTTTCATGGATCGATAGCTCCTTTTTGACGAAAAGCGCCAAAATATTTCAATATACATAATAGCACGGATATTCCGTTTTGTCAACCGATAAATAAATATTTTGCGCCCCGTCATAATATGCGGCAGGGGCGAATAGAGTGTAATAAAAAACGACGAGGAGGATCATTGCATTGACCGATTTAGCCATATACAGGGACATCGCCACCAGAACGGGCGGGGACATCTACATCGGTGTCGTCGGTCCGGTCCGCACGGGAAAATCCACACTCATCAAGCGCTTTATCCAGAACATGTTTCTGCCGTCCATCGAGAGCGAGTACAGCCGTGAGCGCGCCAAGGACGAGATGCCGCAGTCGGCGTCCGGCCGCACGGTGATGACCACCGAGCCGAAGTTCGTTCCCGAGGAAGCTGCCAACGTCGAAATCGACGAGAACACCTCCTTCCGCATGAAGATGATCGACTGCGTCGGCTACATCGTGGACGGCGCCATCGGCCACATTGAGAACGGAGAGCCGCGGATGGTGATGACGCCCTGGTCCGACAACCCGCTGCCCTTCGAGCAGGCGGCCGAGATGGGGACCCGCAAGGTCATCACCGACCATTCGACCATCGCCCTCTGCGTCACGACCGACGGCAGCATCGGCGAAATCCCGCGCGAAAGCTACATCGGTGCGGAAAAGCGCGTCGTCGGCGAGCTGAAGGAGCTGAACAAGCCGTTTGTCATCGTCCTGAACTCGGCCCACCCCAAAGACGCCGGCACGCTCGAGCTGGCCCGCGATATGGAGGACGAATACGGCGTGCCCGTCGTCGCGCTCTCCTGCATCGACATCGACGAGGACGACATCAAGAACATACTTTCGATGATCGCATATGAGTTCCCCATCCGCGAGCTGCGCTTCACGCTGCCCGGCTGGGTGAGCGTGCTCGAAAGCGACAATCCGCTCAAAAAGGAGCTGGACGAGGCGATGAGCGCCTGCGCCGCCTCGATTGTCAAGCTCGGCGAGGTCAAGGAGGCGGCCGACGCGCTGCATTTTGACACTGAGAGCATCAGCGCGCGCGTGAACGAGATCAGCCTCGGCACCGGCAGCGCCCGCATCAGCCTCAAGCTGCCCGAGTCGCTGTTTTATAAGGTGCTGGCCGAGAAAAGCGGCTTCGACATCTCCGACGAGCAAAGCCTGATGAACGTGATGACCGACCTGTCGGTGATGAAGCAGCGCTACGACAAGGTGGCCGAAGCCATCGAGCAGGTCAATGAGAGCGGCTACGGCATCGTCGCGCCGACCATCGACGACCTCACGCTCGAGGAGCCGGAGATCGTCAAGCAGGCCGGCGGCTACGGCGTACGGCTGAAGGCGTCCGGGCCGTCCATCCATATGATCCGCGCCAACGTCGAAGCGCAGGTCTCGCCCATCGTGGGCACCGAACGCCAGAGCGAGGAGCTTGTCAAGTCGCTGCTCAAGGAGTTCGAGGAGGACCCGAAGAAGATCTGGGACTCCAATATGTTCGGCAAATCGCTGCACGAGCTGGTCGGAGAGGGGCTGAACAACAAGCTCTCGCATATGCCGGCCGACGCGCGGGAGAAGCTGTCCGAAACGCTGCAGAAGATCATCAACGAGGGCAGCGGCGGCCTGATCTGCATCCTGCTATGAACACCACCTTCTGCGAGCTGCGGGACAAGGAGGTCATCTCCGTTCGGGACGGACGCCGTCTCGGATTCATCTCCGATTTGGAGATCGACCTCTGTTCCGGCCGCATCAACTGCATCATCCTGCCGCCGTCGGGAAGCTGCTTTTCGCTGTTTTCCAAAAAGGGGAACATCGTCATCCCCTGGAGCGCCATCGAAAAGATCGGGGACGACATTATTCTCGTGAAATATTGCGATCTGCCGGAAATAAAAGAGAAAAAGCATTGACCTTTTCGGCGCTTAGTGGTAAAATGATGTTGCGGCAATGCCGCAAGGACTGTTATGGAAGAAACGGATGTGCAGAATATGGAACTGTTGCAAAAACGGATTTCCGAAATCGGAATCATTCCCGTCATCAAAATAAAGGACGCCGCCGGGGCCGTCCCGCTTGCGCAGGCGCTTGCGCGCGGCGGTCTGCCGGCGGCGGAGATCACCTTCCGCACCGCCTGCGCGGAGGAGGCGATCCGCCGCATCACCGCCGAGCTGCCCGATATGCTCGTCGGCGCGGGCACCGTCCTCACCGTCGAGCAGGCTTCGCGCGCGAAGGACGCCGGCGCGTCCTTCATCGTCTCGCCCGGGCTGAATCCCGAGGTGGTTTCGTGGTGCCTCGAGGCGGGCGTCCCCGTCCTCCCCGGCGTCTGTACGCCGTCGGACATCGAAAAGGCGCTTTCGCTCGGCCTGAAAACGGTCAAGTTTTTCCCCGCCGAGGCCAGCGGCGGCGTGGCGATGCTCAAGGCGATGAGCGCGCCCTACGGCGACGTGCGCTTTATGCCCACGGGCGGCATCAACGAAAAGAATCTGTTGGCGTATCTCTCGTTCCCCAAGGTCGTCGCCTGCGGCGGCAGCTTTATGGTCAGCGAAAAGCTCGTGGACAGCGGCGATTACGACGCCGTCACCGCGCTGACCGAGAAGGCCGTTTCCCTGATGCTCGGTTGCCGGCTCGCCCATATCGGCGTCAACAGCGCCGGACGGGAGGAGGCCGCAGCGGCGGCGGACTTCCTCTGCCGCGCCTTCGGCTTCGGCCGGACGGAAGGCCCCGTTTCGGTGTTCGCATCGGATTTGGAGATTATGCACGGCGCGGGCCGGGGGAAGAACGGACATATCGCCGTCGGCGTCAACAGCGTCGAACGCGCGATGTTCTCGCTCGGCCGCCGGGGCGTGCGCTTTGACGCGTCCACCCTCCGGCTCGGCAAGGACGGCAAGCCCGATTTTGTCTATCTGGAGGACGAGCTGCTCGGCTTTGCCATCCATCTCGTCCGTAACGATTGAGCGAAAGGAATTGTAAAAATGAGAGTGTATAACGACATCCGTGAACTGATCGGCAATACGCCGATGCTGCGTCTGCATCCGTTCGAGACCAAGCCGGACGTAAAGCTCTACGCCAAGCTGGAGTTGTGGAACCCCGCCGGCAGCGTCAAGGACCGCATCGGCGTCTATATGCTCGAGGACGCCGAGCGCCGCGGCGAGTTGAAGCCGGGCGCAACCATCATCGAGGCGACGGCGGGCAATACCGGCCTCGGCTTCGCGCTGGCGGCGCTGGGCAAGGGCTATCGCGTAATCTTCGTCGTGCCGACCAAGTTCTCGCAGGAAAAGCTGCTGCTGATGCGCGCGCTCGGCGGCGAGATTATCCACACGCCGCGTGAAAAAGGGATGCTCGGCGCTGCGGAGAAAGCGGAGGAACTGCTGCGCACGATTGAAAACTCGGTTTCGCTGCGCCAGTTTGAAAACCTTGCCAACCCGATGGCGCATTACCTGTCCACGGGCAGGGAAATCTATGAGGATATGGACGGCGAAATCGACTATTTCGTCGCCGGCGCCGGTACCGGCGGCACCTACACCGGCATTATGCGCTATCTGAAGGAAAAGAATCCCGCCATACAGGGCGTGCTGGCCGACCCGATCGGCAGCACGATGGGCGGCGGCGAGCACGCCGACTATAACATCGAGGGCATCGGCAACGACTTTATTCCCAAGACGATGGATATGTCGCTCGTCGATCAGGTCATCAAGGTCAGCGATACCGACGCGTTTGAGATGGCGCGCGAGATCACCCGCCGCGCGGGCGTGATCGCGGGGACCTCGTCCGGCTCGTCGCTGTGGTGCGCGCTGCGGCTGGCGGAGAAGCTCGACCGCGGCAACATCGTCGTACTCTTTCCCGACCGCGGCGACCGTTATTTCTCCAAGAAAATTTACGGCGAAGCCGACTGAAGCGGGCAAACGGCAGGGCGCGCCGCGCGAAGGCCCCGCAGCAAAGCATATAAGCGGGCGGTCAATTCTTTCTGACCGCCCGCTTGTTTTATTTGCAGAGGGAGGGCAAAATCCGCCTTTGCCGCGTTCCCGAATCGAACAAAATCAATGTATCGTGATGCTTGCCTGTCCAAAATAAAATCGATTTTGCGGAAATCCTCCTGCGTATGCATCGTCCTTATGGGTAAATACAGTGCGTCACATGCATCATGGGCTTCTCCTCTGCGGAAAGCCCGAACGCGGACGGCAATGCACGGTACCTTCGAAGCGCAGGCGCGGCGGGCCGCCGAGCAAACGGTGGGGAATAGGGGGTATTCCATTATCGCTTGCGATTGGCATGCGCGGAGAAATCTTCACCGATTGTGTTTTTTATCCGGCTGCCCACGCAAAAGGGGCGCCGGTTCCCGCTGGACGTCTGCGCCGCCCGAAAGTGCTGCGGCGGGTTTTGCGCTTGCGCAAAACAGGCGTGCGCGCATCGGGCGCATCCACAAAATAGGGGGGGCAGCCGAGCCGACTGCCCCCTATTTTTAACCTTCGTTTCGGAGTCTCGTTTTTCCGAGCGCTCCGCTTATCTTGAAATCGGCAATACCACCGTGCCGCCGCGGCCGTATGCCGCCGCTTACGCCGGGGAGGAAACGGCCGTCTCCTCTGTCAGACCGAAGGATACGTACAGAGCCTCGTTGACCTGCTTCATCGTGCGGTCGTCCAAATGGCCCATTTTTTCCTTCAGGCGCCGCTTGTCGATCGTCCGAATCTGTTCGAGCAGGATGACCGAGTTCTTCGCCAGCCCGCCGTCCGTCTGAACGGCAATGTGGGTAGGCAGACGCGCCTTGCCGGTCTGGCTCGTAATGGCGGCGGCGATCACCGTCGGGCTGTATTTGTTCCCGATGTCGTTCTGAACAATGAGAACCGGCCGCACGCCGCCCTGCTCGCTTCCGACGACAGGGGAGAGGTCGGCGTAGTAGATATCGCCTCTTCGGATGCAAATATTCATGATCAACACGCCCTATCCATAGTTTATTCGTTCGCTCTTAGTTTTGCCAGACGAATTTGAAAATATTCCAAACGAACATAAACGTGCGGAGGCGGGCATATTTTTTTGTTAAGGAAAAAGCCGGCCGAAACGGGCGCCCATCCGGCCGAAAGTCGGGTTTCTAACTTATATTGCATTCAAATGTTTCAACATTTGCATCCGGCGTCCGCTTTTGCGCACGCTGCCCGGGCTTCGTCCGGACAATAGGTTGTGCAATATGGGCAATATCGTTTCTTTGCGGCATTTGCCGCATAAGAAACGGTGCTGCAAAATTCTCCCCCCCGCCGTGCGCGGTGCGGGCCGTCAAACGGCCGAAAAACGTCCGACGCGGCGGGCTTTTTCCGAAAAAGCCGTAAGAAAGGGAGCTTCCGCATAGCGGAAGCTGTGAACGGTCATCCCTATGAACGAAAAAATCCCCAACCGCATCCCCCTGTCCGCGCTGGAAACCGGCCGGACGGCCACCGTCGTCGCCGTCGCGGGCAGCGGCGCGCTGCGCCGCCGGCTGCTGGAGATGGGACTGACGCCCGGCGCCGCCGTTATGCTGCGCAAGCGCGCGCCGCTGGGGGACCCGCTGGAGCTGAGCCTGCGCGGCTACGAGCTTTCGCTGCGCACGGCCGATGCGCAATACATCGAGGTGGAGGTCGGGCGGACATGCTGAGGCTGGCGCTCATCGGGAACCCCAACAGCGGCAAGACGACGCTGTTCAACCTGCTGACCGGCAGCCGCGCCCGCGTGGGGAACTTTCCCGGCGTGACCGTCGAACGGACGAGCCGCGCTCTGAAGGACCGCGCCGACGTGGAGCTGACCGACCTGCCGGGCATTTATTCGCTGTCCCCCTATTCGGCGGAGGAGCTTGTCACACGCGACTTCCTGACCGACGAGCGGCCTGACGCGGTTATCAACATCATCGACTGCACCGCGGCCGAGCGCGGGCTGTATCTGACGCTGCAGCTCCTCAGCCTCGGGCTGCCCACCGTCGTCGCCTTCAATATGGCCGACGAGATGCGCGCGGGCGGCGGACACATCGATACCGCCGCCTTTTCTGCGGCGCTGGACGTGCCCTGCATTGCCGTTTCGGCGCTGCGGAAAAGCGGTATCCGCGCGCTGACCGACGCCGCCGTCCGCGTCGCGCAGGAAAAATGCGTTTCGTCTGTCTTTCCGTACACGGGCATCTGCGCCGCGGCCGTCCGCGCGCTGCGCGACGCCGTCGCACCGGCCGCCGAAGCCGTCGGGGCGGCCCCGCTGTTCGCCGCCCGTAAGCTGCTGGAGGGCGACGCCCCGCTGGAAAAGCGGCTGCGGCTGCCGCCGTCTGTCCGCGCGCTGTTGGAGCGGCAGCGTGCGGCCGTCGAGCGGGAAACCGGCTTCGACTGCGAAAGCGCAATGATTGACAACGCGTATCGGTTCATCACCGCCCTCTGCGGCAAGGCTCTGCACCGCGCCGCCACGCCCGCCGCCCGCGTCAGCCTGCGCGCCGACCGTTTGCTCACCGGCCGCTGGACAGGACTGCCCATCTTCGCCGCCGTGATGGCGGCGGTGTTCTATCTCACCTTTGGTCCGCTCGGAAGCGGCTTGTCCGAGCTGGCCGGACAGGGCGTGGAGTCTCTTGCGCAGCTTTTGGAGGAACTGCTGTGCGGCTGGAACGTCAACGCCGTGCTGCGCGCGTTGCTCACCGACGGCCTTGTGCGCGGCGTGGGCAGCGTCGTTTCCTTCCTGCCGACGATCGCCGTCCTGTTTACGCTGCTTTCGATTTTGGAGGACAGCGGCTATCTGGCGCGCGCCGCTTTTATCACCGACCGCGCGCTCGGCCGGCTCGGCCTTTCCGGCAGCTCATTCGCGCCGCTGCTGCTTGGCTTCGGCTGTACGGTGCCGGCCGTGATGGCCGCCCGCACCGTGCCGGGCGCCCGCAGCCGGCGGCTGACCGTTCTCCTGCTGCCGTTTGTCTCCTGCAGCGCCAAGCTGCCGGTGCTGACGCTGTTCGCCGCAGCGTTTTTCCGCCGTCCCGCGCTTGCGCTGTTTCTGCTTTATGCGGCGAGCATCGCCGTCGGGCTTCTTGCCGCGCAGGTCTTGAAAAAGACGCTTTTCCGCACCGCCGATTCGCCGTTCCTTATGGAACTGCCGCCTTACCGGCTGCCGACCCTGCGGACGACGATGCAGTACATCCGCCGCCGGATCGGCGATTTTATACGCAAGGCGTTTTCGGTCATCCTGCTCGCCTCGCTCGCCGTGTGGTTTTTGCAGAGCTTTGATTTCCGGCTTCGGCTGGCTGTGTCGCCGGCGGACAGCATGCTGGCGGACATCGGCAGCGCGCTTTCGGTGCTGTTCGCGCCGCTCGGCTGGCGCGACTGGCGGCTGACCGCCGCGCTGCTCACCGGCCTGACGGCGAAGGAGGCCGTGCTCAGCACGCTGGCCGTGCTGACGGGCGCGGAGGGCGGGACGGCCGTCGCCGCGCTGTTCGCGTCCCCGCAGGCCGCCGCCGCGTTCTGTGTGTTCGTGCTGCTGTATCCGCCCTGTGTCGCCGCGATGGCCGCCGTCCGGCGGGAAACGAGCCGCAGGTTTGCATCCGCGCTGTTTGTATTCCAGACCGCTGTTGCGTATTTCTGCGCGCTGGCGGTGTACCGTGTGGGGAACTGGCTCGCATAAGCAATGGAGCGGCGAATCGTGGATGGGATGGGGTAATAAAAAAGAGAACCGTGCATTGCACGGTTCTCTTTTTGTTGTTCGCGCGGGCCGCGGCAGCGGTCACGCGGAAGTTTAAGACTTACGCTCTCTTGCGGATGATCACGGCAGCGCCGATCACAGCAGCAACGGCCAGAACGATGATGGCAGCGAGGCCAAAATCGGAGGTCGAAGGCGTAGAGGACGAATCAACAGGAGCGCTCGAAGAAACGTCAACGGATTCGTCAGTGGACGTATCGGTCACGCCGACCTTAACGGTTGCCTCGGCAGTGTCGGCGACGAGGGCAGTAGACAGATCATCAGCCTGATTCTCAAGCGTGACATCGATCTTCTCGGCAAGGTCTTCGTCATAGGAAATCCAAACCTTCAGTTCGTCGCCGTCCTTCGCGTCGTCTGCAATCTTGAACGGAATCGTCAGAACGAGCTTGCCGTTGGCAGCGCCTGTGCTGGCAGAACCGAAGCAGAGATAATACGCATTGTCGTCCGCCAGATATTCGCCGCCCGTGCTTTCCCAAGCGTCCTTGCCGGCAGCGGTCTGCGGAGCGGTGGTAGCGAACTCGAAGAAGGGATCCAGTTCGTCAGCGGGTTCCGTGGTAACGGGAACCAGATTGTCGCTGAAGTTCACGAACATGGAGAACAGACCCAACTTCACATCGTCGGCCAGACCTTTCAGCGTGATGGTAACATCGATCTGATCACCGGCCTCGCCTTCGGGAATCACAATGTCCCAGCCGAAATCGGCTTCGACAACAGGATCGTCCGTGGAAACGGCAATGGTGAGGGTTGCGTCTGCATCCGTGTTCCAAGCGGTATAAGGCGCCTTGGAACCATCGACTTTGCCGGTTTCCTCATTAAGCACTCCGACTGCGCCACTGTGCAGGCAAGTGGTTGACGTTGCATCCGTAAGTGCGTAAGGCCAGTAGGAAGCCCAAACATCAACAGACTCATCGGCCTTGTCCAGAATCGAGAACGGGAAAGAAACTTCAACAGTGGTGTAATCGCCGTCTTTGGCGGAAGAAACATTGATTTTCGCAATGTTTTCCTCCGACCAATTTTCGCCTTTGTTTTCTGTGGTAGAAGAGTTGTATTTAGCGTTTGAAACGCTGAATACGCCCTCTACAACCTTTACGGTGATAAAATCAGTGTAAACGGTTGCGGTCGCATCGTCACGAACCCAAATGCGGAAGACATCATCACCAAGCTCATTGCGTTCAAGGCTGTCCTTCGTGCGGAAAGAGAAATAGAAGTTTTCGCCATCGGAGCCAAGACGGTAGTCATAGCTTGCAGTTTTAGCATCAACGGAGGCAGTCCAGTTTGTTATGTCGACAGTACTACCATCGACCGTTACCCAGTCTCCATACGAGACCGTAGCGGAGTCTTCCGTCGCAAGCGAAGTCAGCGCGAAGCAGGAAACCGCCATCGCGAGAACCAGAGCGACAGAAAGGACTTTTTTGAATGTACGCATGGTTTTACATTCCTTTCTTCCTATGTTTGTTTTTAGTCGGAAAAGACCCGGCGGCCACCGCCGCACGGCTGTTTTTGCAGCTGCAGCTTATGACCTCAAAAACCACCGCAGCAGCAATGCCGAACCCGGCCTCCTCCGCTTGTGAACATAATATCATAAAACGCCGAAATTGTCAATATCCAATTTGCAGTTGCCCGAACTTTTGCGCAAAATGTATAAACGAGGGAAACGAAGCCGAGATTTCGTTCCCCACATTCCTGATATTTCCGGCCGCGACAGCCTTCCCCAAGGCCGGCCGCCGGACCTTTCCGCAGGCGCGATACGCGCTCAGCGCAGCCGGCCCAGCCGCGAGCTGACGTCGAACACCGGCGTTTCGTTTATGGGAAGCTGCGTGACCGGGCAGGTGACCGCATAGTGGTACTCCCCGCGGCTGCCGCCGCGGAAGGTGATTTGCGAAACGTCCGCGTCCGCGTCGTACAGCGTTTTCAGATATTTCTCCACCCGCTTGAAAAACTCGGCGAGCGTGACGTCGTTGGAGATATACACCTCAAAATAAGCGCGCGCCGAATAGTCGGCCTGCGCGTCGGCCAGTGTGACAAGCCCGTCGGGGAAGCGGCTGATGCCCGCCGGAACAACGGTATAGCCCTCGGAGGGGTACGCCGCGCGCAGCGCCTGAACCAGCTCGAGCCGCATATCCTCGAGCAGCCTGCTTTCGGCGTACGACAGGTAGGCGTCGCGGACAAGGCCGCCGCGCAGCGCGATGGGATACGCGCCGGTCGGGTCGTCCTCCGCGTGCAGGTCCAGCCGGTATTCGCCGCTTTTGCGGTCATAATAGACGGGGGAGGCGGCAAATTCGTCCGCCGCATAGGTGGAGTTGACATAATCCGACAGCGTTTCGCCGGCGGAAAAGGCGGAAAACGGGCTGCCGGCGAAGAACAGCGAGAGGCAGACCGCGGCCGCGGCGGGCAGCAGCGCAAGGAGGACGTTCTTCGCCGTCCTGCGCCGCAGCAGCGCCCGGCAGAGGCAGCAAAGCGCGCTTATCGCCGCGCAGGCGAGCGCGAACAGCAGGCTGTCCGTCAACGTGCGCACAAAGGCGGAATGAAAAAAGTAGCCGAACAGCGCGAACAGGCCGGCCTTGATGCGCCAGTCGAGCCGAATCGGCGCGCAGAGCGCCGCAGAGACGACGGCCAGAAACAGCGCAGACACCGGCCCGCGGTAGGGGACGAAGAAATACGCGCCCGCGGCGGCCAGCAGGCCGGCGGCGACGAGACGGGGGTAGAACGGGTCTATTTTGATGCGCTTTTCGGACGAAGGCTTGTTTTCGGTCATTGAATGTGTCCCTCCATAGTCGGCGTCAGGGCTTGCCGGCGCCGTCGAAATAGTGCGGGTTTGTCATGCGGATGAGCAGGTCGGTGTCGTCGTCCTTCTGCGCGCGGTTGTTGCGGGTGTGGCCGCATTTGACGCATTTGTGCGTGATGACGAAGCCCCGCTTCGCGTCGGTCGTCACGGCGACCGGGCGCATCAGGCCCCGGCAGCCGCTCGCACGGTCGCCGGGCAGGACGTCGAGGTGCAGCGAGCAGAGACAGCGCGGACAGTGGTTGCGGGAGGAATACCCCAGCGGCGGCACGGCATAGCCGCAGTTGAGGCAGACGAAGGACGCGTCTTTTTTTTCAAACAGCGTGTTGGCGGAATCGCTCATAAGCCCAACGCCTTTCAAAATGCATAAAAGAATTTACAAAGTGTGCGTATTATTTCGGTACTGCATATATTATAATCAGCAAATGTGAAGATTTCAACAGGACGCGCCCCGCAAAGCGGACGCCGCAGGCGGATGTGCGCGCTTTTTGCAAATTCGGTGGAGTGAGGTGAGCTTTTTGGGCGCTGGAAAGGAAAAAAATTGCCGGCTGGGGACGGTCGGCGGTCAGGCCGTGATGGAAGGCGTGATGATGAAAAGCAGGGAAGGGGTCGCCATCGCCGTGCGGCGGATGGACGACAAGCGCATCGTCGTGCGGAAGAAGGACTACAAGCCGCTGAAGGAGAAGTGCGCGTTCTTCCGCATCCCCGTCATCCGCGGCATCGTCAATTTTGTCGATATGATGCGGCTGTCGCTGTCCACGATGACGGCGTCGGCCGATATGCTCGGTTTAGAGGAAGAGGGCGAGCCGTCGAAGTTCGAAAAGTGGCTGGATAAGCATTTCGGCAAGTCGATTATGGCCGTCGCCTCGGCGCTGGGCGTCGTTCTGGGCGTGGCGCTGGCGCTGCTGCTGTTTATGTATCTGCCCATCAAGGTCGTGGGGCTGGTCGAGCATTTCGCGGGCGACATCGGCTGGTGGCGCAATCTGGTCGAGGGCGGGGCCAAAATGCTGATTTTCGTGCTGTATCTGCTCGTCGTGAGTCTGATTCCCGACATCCGGCGTGTGTTCCAGTATCACGGCGCGGAGCACAAGAGCATTTTCTGCTACGAAAACGGGCTGGAGCTGACGGTTGACAACGTCCGCAAGCAGCGCCGCTTCCATCCGCGCTGCGGCACGAGCTTTATGTTTGTCATTATCGCCATTTCGATTCTGGTCAATTCGCTGCTGACATGGGACACGGTCTGGATGCGGCTGCTGATGAAGCTGCTGCTGTTGCCCGTCGTCGTCGGCGTGGGCTACGAGTATATCATGTACGCCGGCAAGCACGACAACGTGGTCACGCGCATTTTCTCGGCGCCCGGTCTGTGGATGCAGCGCATCACGACTAAGGAGCCGGACGACGAGATGATGGAGGTCGCCATTGTTTCCATCAAGTCGGCGCTGCCGAAGGAATTCGCCGACTTTGACGTCCCGCTGGAGGAAAAGGTGCTCGCCGAACCCGTCGCGGGCGCCGGGGAGGCTGCGAAATGACGGTCGGGGAATTCCGCCGCGTCTGCGCGTCGCAGATTGCGGCCTTCGCGCCCGACGAAGCGTCCGTGCTCTGCGACATCCTGCTCGCGCATGTCCTCGGCTGCGACCGCAGCGCGCTGCTGCTGTCGCTCGACCGCAAGCTGGAGGAGGCGGACGCGCGGCGGATGGCCGAGGCCGTCAGCGAGTTGTCGCTCGGCGTGCCGGTGCAGTATATCGTCGGCTCGTGCTGGTTCTATAACCGCGAAATCAAGGTCGGGCGCGGCTGCTTTATCCCGCGCGGGGACACCGAGTTTCTCGCCGCCGCCGCCGTGGCCGCGCTGCCCGAGGGGGGCAGCTTCGCCGACCTGTGCAGCGGCAGCGGGTGCGTCGCCGCCGCAATCGCCTCGACGCTCAAGCCGAAAAAGGGCTATGCGCTTGAGCTGTCCCGCAAGGCGCTGGCGTACACGGAGGAAAATCTGAAGGATTTCGACAACGTCGCCGTCCGCCGCTTTGACGTGCTCGACGAGGAGGACTATCTCGCGCTCGCCGCCGAATTGGACGGCGGGGTGGACGTGCTTGTTTCCAATCCGCCCTATATTCCGACCGACGACATCGCCGCGCTCGACGTGCAGGTGCATTACGAGCCGGAAAATGCGCTCGACGGCGGCGAGGACGGGCTGCGCTATTACCGCGAGATCGTCCGCAACGCGCCGCTGATCCTCAATCGGGGCGGCACGATTTTGTTCGAGGTGGGTATCCGCCAGTCGGACGACGTGCGGAAAATCCTTGCGGATGCGGGCTATTCCACCGCCTGCATCAAGGACGATCAGAAAATCGAGCGCGTCGTTTTGGGAAAAAAAGATTGACAACGGCAAAAAAGCGTACTATTATATTTATAATAGTCGTTTTTTTGTTTGCCGGCGGCCGGCCGGCGGGAAGGAGTGCGGCGGACGCCGCGGCTGGGGATGGAGCGGATCACGTCAAGGACAAATGAAACCGTCAAAGCCGTCGTGCGGCTGCGGGAGCGCGCAGAACGCGCGCGCCGGCGGCTGTTTTTCTGCGAGGGCGTCCATCTGGCGGAGGAATTCCTGCGCCACGGCCGTCCGGTGGAACGCGTCTTTGCGACCGACGCGGCGCTGGAATCGCACGGCGCGCTGCTGGCCGGCTTCGGCGACAGGGTGACGCTCGTCACGCCCGAGGTCTACGGCAAGCTGTCGGAGGAAAAGGCGCCGCAGGGCATCCTGCTTGTCGCGCCATGGCCGGAGAACGTGTCCGGCCGCAAGCCCTCGGCCAAGCGCCGCAGCATCCTGCTCGACGGCGTGCGCGACCCCGGCAACGTCGGCACGGTCATCCGCACCGCAGCCGCGCTGGGGATCGGCCGCGTCGTCCTCAGCCGCGACTGCGCCGACGTGCTCGCCTGCAAGACGGTGCGCGCGTCGATGGGCGCGGTTTTGTGTACGGACATCCTGCTTGCCGACGATTTGGCGGCCGAGGTCCGCACCGTTGCCGCTTCTGGCGGCGCGGTCTTTGCCGCGATGCTTTCCGAGGGGGCGGCTGACCTCTCTGCCGGCGGGCTGCCGGCGGATTTTTCTGTCGTCATCGGCAACGAGGGGCAGGGCGTGCGTCCGGACGTCGCCGCGGCCTGCACCGGCTGCCTGCGCATACCGCAGACCGACCGTGCCGAAAGCCTCAACGCCGCCGTGGCCGCCGCGATTTTTATGTGGGAGATGAGAAAAGCGGATGAACCTGTTCCGTAAGCTGGCCAATCGAACGACGCCGATTGACGAGACCGCCCTGCACTATATATGGCTGTCTCTCGCGTGCGGCTTCGCGTCCGCTTCGGCGCGCGAGCTGATCTCGGCGTATCACGGCGCGGGCGCCGTTTATGCGCAGGAGGATTTTTCGGACCGCGCCGGACTCTCCGACGCCTTGCGGAAGCGCCTGCTGGAGAAGGACCTGACCGACGCGCGGGAAATCTACAAAGCCTGCCGCGAGAAGGACGTCGGCATCCTCACCTATGAGAGCGACCTCTATCCCTCCCGCCTGCGCACGCTCACGAACCCGCCCGCCGTACTCTACTACCGCGGGCGCATCACCAATCTGGACTGCGAGCCTTGCGTCGCCGTCGTCGGTACGCGCAGCGTGTCGCGCTACGGGGAGGAGGTTACCGACTGGTTCGGGTACGAGCTGGCCAAAAGCGGCGCGTTCGTCGTCAGCGGACTCGCCAAGGGCGCGGACGGCATCGCGCATCGGGCCGCGCTGCGCGCCGGCGGCAGCACCGTCGCCGTGCTCGGCACCGCCATCGACCGCGTGTATCCCGTGCAGAACGAGGGCCTGTTTTCCGAAATCGAATCCAAGGGCCTGATTCTGAGCGAATACTATCCCGGCTGTACAACGAGCGGCGCCTCGTTTCCCGAACGCAACCGCATCATCAGCGGCATCAGCCTGTGCACCGTCGTCACCGAGGCGGGAATGACCAGCGGCGCGCTCATCACCGCCCGCAGCGCCATCGCGCAGAACCGCGACGTGTACGCCGTTCCCGGCAGTATTTTCGTGCCGGGCAGCGACGGAACGAATCATCTCATCCGCGGCGGCGTGGAGTGCGTGACCTGTCCGGCGCAGGTACTCGAAAAATACGCCTCGTATTACCCGACCAGACTGCGCATCACACCGCGCTCGTATGCGTATGAGCGCCGCGCTGCGCGCGAGGAACGCACGCCGCCGCTGCCCACGCGTCCGCCGGCCGTTACTGCGGCGCCCGACGGCCTGTCGGCAGGCGAAAAGCGGGTCTACGACTGCATCGCCGCCGCAGCCAACGGTCTGGTGCTGGATGAAATCGCAGCCGCGCTCAAGCTGCCGCCTTCACAGGTGATGCCGCTTTTGTCCAATTTGGAAATTCAGGAGTATATTCGGTCCGCTGAGGGCGGAAAATATCTCAAAGCCTGATACCCGATTATAGAATAGATTATAGATATGAACAAAGCCGGCGATGCGCCGGACGGAAAGGTATGAAGCATTACGATGAGCACGACAACACTCGTTATCGTGGAGTCGCCCACGAAGGTGCCCACCATCAAGGGCTTTCTCGGAAAGGGCTACAAGGTGGTTTCCTCCAAGGGACATGTCCGGGATCTGCCCAAAAGCAAGCTCGGCATCGACGTCGAGCATGATTTTGAGCCGAAATACATCAACATCCGCGGGAAGGGCGAGCTGATCAACGCCTTGAAAAAGGAAGCCAAGAACGCCTCCAAGGTCCTTCTGGCGACCGACCCCGACCGCGAGGGCGAGGCCATAAGCTGGCATCTCGCCGCCGTACTCGGGCTGGATTCGGAAAAGGCGCAGCGCATCACCTTCAACGAGCTGACCAAAAACACCGTGAAGGAGGCCATCCGGCACCCGCGCGATTTGGATATGAATCTGGTCAATTCGCAGCAGACCCGCCGCATTCTCGACCGCCTCGTCGGCTATAAAATCAGCCCCTTCCTCTGGAAAAAAATCAAAAGCGGCCTCTCCGCAGGCCGCGTGCAGTCGGTCGCCACGCGGATGATCGTCGAGCGCGAGGAGGAAATCGAGGCGTTCGTTTCCGAGGAATACTGGACCATCGCCGCCAAGCTGTTCAAGGCGTCCGGCGAGTCCTTCGCCGCCAAGTTCTACGGCACGCCCGAGAAGAAGCTCCCCATCGCCGACGGCGAGCAGGCCGCCCGGATTGTCGACGAATTGAAAGACGCGTCGTTCGCGGTCAGCGGCATCAAGAACGCCGTCAAGCGCCGCAAGCCGATGCCGCCGTTCACCACCTCCACCCTGCAGCAGGAGGCCAACCGCAGGCTCGGCTTCCCGTCGCAGCGCACGATGATGGTCGCGCAGGAGCTCTATGAGGGCGTCAACCTCGGCGAACGCACCGCGCACGGCCTGATCACCTATATGCGTACCGACTCGCTGCGCATCTCCGAGGAGGCGCAGGCCGCGGCGGGCGCGCTGATTAAGGAGAAATTCGGCCCCGAATACTGCCCCAAGACCCCAAACGTGTATAAATCCAAGGCCGGCGCGCAGGACGCGCACGAGGCCATCCGCCCCTCCGACCCCTCCATCCTGCCGGACGCGGTCAAGGGCAAGCTCTCCAACGACCAGTTCAAGCTCTATAAGCTCATCTGGGAGCGCTTTATGGCCAGCCAGATGAAAAACGCCGAGCTGGACACCGTCTCCGTGGACATCGCCGCCGGAAAGTACCTTTTCCGCGCCAGCGGCTATACCGTCAAATTCCCGGGCTTTATGGTGCTGTACGATACCGTCCGCGACAACGAGGAGGAGGACGATAAGCCGCTCGAGCTGCCGCCGCTGACCGTCGGCGAGCCGCTGAAGGCCGAGGAAATCCTCCCCGCGCAGCATTTCACGCAGCCGCCTCCCCGCTTCACGGAGGGTTCGCTGGTCAAGATGCTCGAGGAAAAGGGCGTCGGCCGTCCCTCCACCTTCACCTCCACCATCACCACCATCATCGCGCGCGGCTACGTCCGCCGCAATGGCAAGCTGCTCGAGCCGACCGAGCTCGGCCGGCTGACGACCAAGCTGATGAAGGATTCCTTCCCCGAAATCATCGACTACGGCTTCACCGCCAAAATGGAGGACGATCTGGACAAGATTGAGAACGGGCAGGCCGAATACCTCAGCGTGCTGCGGGATTTTTATACGGATTTCGAGAAAGAACTGAAGGAGGCCGACGAAAAGCTCGATAAGCTGGAGTATGTCAAGCCCGTCGAGGTCACCGACATCATCTGCGACAAGTGCGGCGCCAATATGGTCATCCGCGAGGGACGGTACGGCAAATTCGCCGCCTGCCCCAACTTCCCCAAATGTCGCAACACCCGCCGCCTCAACGACGATGCTTCCGCCGCCGAGGGCGCGGAGGAGGTGCTCGCCGACGAAAAATGCCCGGTCTGCGGGTCGGACATGATTCTCAAAAAGGGCGCCTACGGCAGCTTTTACGCCTGCCGGAACTACCCCGACTGCAAAACGACCAAGCCCTATTATAAGGATACCGGCGTCGCCTGCCCGCAGTGCGGCAAACGCATCCTCGTCAAGCAGAGCCGCAGCCGCAAGACCTTCTATTCCTGCGAGGACTATCCCAACTGCAAGTTCTCGGTCTGGGACGTGCCGCAGCAGATGAAATGCCCGCGCTGCGGCGGTCTGGTGCTGAAAAAGAAGAATAAGGAGCACTATTACTGCTACAACGAAGCATGCGGCTGGAGTGAGACCAAATGAGCCATAGGATCATCGTCGACGTGATGGGGGCCGACAACGGCAGCGGCGTCGTCATCCGCGGCGCCGTAGCGGGCGCGCGCCGGGCGGGTGCGTCGCTGCTGCTGGTCGGCAGCCGCGCCGTTATAGAGAACGAGCTTGCGGACGTGAAAACAAAGGGGCTGGATATCCAAATCGAGCACGCCGACACCGTCGTTCAGATGGACGACCAGCCCGGCGTCGTGATGAAGGAAAAGAGCGACAGCTCAATGGCGCTCGCCGTCCGTCTGCTCAAGGAGGGACGCGGCGACGCGCTGATCTCCTGCGGCAATACCGGCGCGCTGTTCACCTGCGCCTCGCTGGTGGTCCGCCGCATCCGCGGCGTCCGCCGCGCGGTGCTGGCCGCCGTCGTCCCGCTGGACAATACCTTCGTCATCTGCGATTCGGGTGCCAATACCGAGGCCACGCCCGAAATGCTCGTGCAGTTCGCCGCGATGGGCTCCATCTACGCGAAAAACCTGCTCGGCTATGAGTCCCCGCGCGTGGCGCTGCTGAACAACGGCAGCGAGGAAACCAAGGGCACGGAATTGCAGCAGAAGGCGTTCGAGCTGCTCCGGCAGACGAAGCTGAATTTCATCGGCAACTGCGAGGGCAGGGACCTGCCCGCCGATTTCTGCGACGTCGTCGTCTGCGACGGCTTTATCGGGAACATAGCGCTCAAAACCATCGAGGGCATGGGCAAGCTGGTCGGCCGTGTGCTGGAGCGCATTTTCAAAAAGAATCCGATCACGATGCTCGGCTACCTGTTTACCAAACGCAGCACCAACGCCGTCCGCAGGCAGCTTGACCACACCGAATACGGCGGCGCGCCTTTTCTGGGCATCAACGGCGTGGTCATCAAGGCGCACGGCAGTGCGAAGGAGAAAAGCGTGGCCGCCGCCGTCCGGCAGGCCGTGAGCTGCTGCGAAATGCGACTGGTCGATAAGATCAGCGAGGAAATCGCCGCTTTGCGAAATAGCGGCGAAGGAAACGACGAACAGAAAGGATGATCCTCTTATGCCCGCAGCCATTGCCGGCGAGGAAAAATACCCCTATCCCGCCTCCGGGTTGGAAAAGGCGATCGGCTATACCTTTCGCAATCAGGAACTGCTGCTGAACGCGCTTCGGCACTCCTCCTATTCCAACGAAACGAAGAAGATGCAGAACGCCAGCAACGAGCGGCTGGAATTCCTCGGCGACTCGGTGCTGTCGGTGATCGTCTCGGACTATATCTATCGGAACTACGCGAATCTCGACGAGGGCGACCTGACCAAGATCCGCGCCTCCGTCGTCTGCGAAAATTCGCTTGCCGCGCTGGCCGCCCGCCTTGAGCTCGGCTCGTATATGTATCTCGGCCACGGCGAAATCGTTACCCACGGCCGCAACCGCAAAAGCATCGTCGCCGACGCGTTCGAGGCGCTGCTGGCCGCCATCTATCTGGACGGCGGCATCGAGCGGGCGCGCGCGTTCCTCCTGCCGATGCTCGAGGGCGCCATCGCCGAAAGCGCCAGCCGCGGCAGCGAGGACTATAAGTCCAAGCTGCAGAAGATCGTGCAGCAGACGCCCGAGGAGCTCCTCGAATACGAGCAGATCGGCGAGGAGGGGCCGCCGCACGACCGCATATTCACCTTTACCGTCAAGCTCAATTCCAACGTACTCGGCACCGGCAGCGGCCGTTCCAAGCGCGAGGCCGAGCAGGCCGCCGCGCGCGAGGCGCTCAAATACTTCACGGATGAGGAATAGCGCCGCGCATCGGACGATCCCGTTTTTCGTCCCGCACGCCGGCTGTCCGCACGACTGCATATTTTGCGCGCAGGACAAAATCACTGCGACCGCCCGCGGGGAAATCCCGCTGCGGGAGGAGCTGGCGCGCCTGCACGCGCTGATGGCGCGCTGCCCGGGCGGCGAGACGGAGCTTGCTTTTTTCGGCGGCAGCTTCACCGCCATAGAACCCGCAAGGCGGGCGGCGCTGCTGGACGCCGCGGCGGGCTACGTCCGCAGCGGCGCCGTCTCCGGCATCCGCGTCTCGACGCGGCCCGACTGCATCAGCCGCCCCGTTCTCGAACAGCTCAAGGCGGCGGGCGTCACCGCCGTCGAGCTAGGCATCCAAAGCACGGACGACGCCGTCCTGCGCGACGCCGGCCGCGGCCATACCGCGCGCGACAGCCGCGACGCCTGCGCGCTGGTGCGGGAATACGGCTTTTCGCTCGTCGGCCAGATGATGGTCGGCCTGCCCGGCTCGGACGCGGAAAAGGAAGCCGCCACGGCCCGCGACATCGCCGCCTTCGGCTGCGACGGCGCAAGGATTTACCCGACCGTCGTCTTTGCCGGCACCGCGCTGTGGGAAATGACGCTCGCCGGCGCTTATCGGCCGCTCGGAAACGAAGAAGCCGCCGCGCGCTCGGCCGACTGCTTGGAGGTGTTCGTCAACGCGGGCGTGAACGTCCTGCGCATCGGCCTGCACGCCTCCGAGGCGCTTTCGGAGGCGCCCTTCGGCCCCGTGCATCCCGCCGTCGGCGAGCTGGCCGAGGGTTTGCTTTACCGCAGACGCGTCGCCGCCGCGCTGGCCGGCCGCCCGACCGCCGGCCGCCGTCTGACGCTGCTTGTCCCGCCCGGCGCGGAATCCAAGGCGGCCGGCCATAAGCGCGCCAATACGCGCTGGCTGCTGGAAACGTTCGCGCTCGCGGGCGTGTCGATTTATCCCCGCGCCGACTGCGCGCCCTATACGGTCAAAACGATACTTGAGGAATGATGAAAATTTGAGACTCAAAGCGGTAGAGCTGCAAGGCTTTAAGTCCTTTCCCGATAAAACGCATATCACCTTCAGCGACGGGGTCACGGCCATCATCGGGCCGAACGGCAGCGGCAAGAGCAACATCTCCGACGCGGTTCGCTGGGTGCTGGGCGAAATGTCGCTCAAAAGCCTGCGCGGCTCCAAAATGGAGGACGTGATCTTCAACGGCGCCGCCGGAAGGAACCCCGCCAACTATACATATGTTTCCATCACCTTCGACACCGGCGAGGAATACGCCGCCGCGCAGGCGGCGCTGCCCGCGGGCGGCACGCCTGCGGAGGAGGAGCAGGCGCGTATGCGCCCCGCGCGGCTCGGCGACGGGCTGGAGGTCACCGTCACCCGCAAATATTACCGCTCGGGCGAGAGCGAATACTATATCAACAAGCGGCAGGTGCGCTTAAAGGACATTTACGAACTGTTTTACGATACCGGCATCGGCCGCGAGGGCTATTCGGTCATCAGCCAGGGGAAGATCAGCGAGGTGCTTTCCCAGAAGGGGGACGAGCGCCGCAGCATCTTCGAGGAGGCCGCCGGCATCAGCAAGATCCGCTATAAAAAGCTGGAGTCCGAACGCAAGCTGCGCGATACCGAGCAGAACCTCCTCCGCGTCAACGACATTCTCTCCGAGGTCGCCGTCCGCGTCGAGCCGCTGCGCAAGGAGGCCGAAAACGCCAAGCGCTATCTGGTTCTCAACGAGGAAAAGACTGCGCTCGAGATCACGCTCTGGCTGGACCGCATCGATAAGCTCAAGGCTGAGCGCGAGCGGGTGGAGACCTCCGTCGCCAGCGCCAAGCTCGAGCTGGATACCGCGACGGAGGCGCTCGACGGCGCCGAAACCGGGCTGGACGCCCTCATCAACGAAACGTATGAAATGGCGCGCGACGCGTCCGAGACCGAGCGGAAGCTCGCCGCGCTCGCGCAGACCCGCGCCGAGCGCGAGAGCCGCGAGGCCGTGCTGCAAAACGATATGCAGCACCGCCGCGCCGTCATCGCTTCCTCGGCCGACCGGAAGAAGGCCGCCGAGACCGCCGCCGAGGCCGCCGCGCAGAAGGAGCAGGCGGCGGCGTCCGAGGCCGTCCGTGCCGAGACGGAGGCAGCGGCGGCGGCGGACGCCGCGGGCGAGGCCGAGCGCGCGTATGCCGCGGCTTCGGAGAAGCTGCGCGTCTGCCGCGCCGAACGCGATGCGTTGTCCGAGCGGCGCGCAGCGCTGTTTGCGTCCCGCGCCGAGCTGGCGGAATCGCATGCCCGCCGCAGCTCGGAACTGGACGCCGCGCAGTCGGGCGCTGCGGATTTTGAACGCCGGCTTGCGCAGGCTTCCCGCCGCGCGGCCGAGTTGGAAGCGCAGCTTCAGGCCGCCGCGGACGCTTTGGCCGCCGCCGAGGAGGCCGCGGACGCTTTGGCCGCCGCGGCGGAAACGCTGCGCGCGCAGATTTCCGAATCCGAAGCCAGGGCCGCCGAAAACGCCGAGCGGATCGTCGCCCGCCGCATCGAGTTGACCGCCGCCGAGCAGCGCCGCGAAAGCCTGCTGCGGATGGAACGGCTGCTGGAGGGCTACTCCGACGGCGTGAAGCGCGTGCTCAACGACGCGGGCGCCGGCCGCCTGCCGATTGTTTGCCACGGCACCGTCTCGCAGCTCATCAGCTCGGAAAGCCGCTACGTCGTCGCGCTGGAGACGGCGCTCGGCGCGGCGGTGCAGTTCCTCGTCGTGGAAAAGGAAAGCGACGCCAAGGCCGCCGTCGAGCATCTGAAACGCAACAAGGCCGGCCGCGCCACCTTTCTGCCCGTCGAAACCGTCAGCGGCCGGCTTGCCGACACGGAGCGGGTGAAGGGCTGCGCGGGCTACATCGGCGTCGCTTCCGAACTGGCCGCTTACGACCCCAAGTATCAGGGCGTCATCCGCGAGTTGCTGGGCCGCACCGTGCTCGCCGAAACGATGGACGCGGCGCTCGCCATCGCGCGCGCGGGCGGGTACCGGCTGAAAATCGTCACGCTCGACGGGCAGGTCGTCAGCCCCGGCGGCTCGATTACCGGCGGCTCGGCCGCCAAGCGCGTGGGTGTGTTCTCCCGCAGCGCGGACATCGAAAGCCTGAGCGCGCAGATCAAGGAAATCAACGCCGCCATTCTGCGGGAGGAAACCGAAAAGCGCAAATATACGTCGTCCGCCGAGGCGCTGCGCGCCAAGCTGCGGGAAAACGAGGAAGCGCGCGCTTCCCAGAGCGCGGAGCGCGAGGCGCGTTCCGCCGACCGCCGCGCGGCGCAGGCCCTTCTGGACGAGGCACGCGCGGCCTGCGCGGAGCTTTCGGACGCGCACGGCGGCAGCGGCGCCTCGCTCGAACGGGCGCGCGGCCTGCTGGACGCGCTCGACGCCTCGCTCGCCGAGGCCGACGCGGCGCTTGCGCGCTGCGAGCGTGAGCTTGAGAACGCCTCCGAAGCGCAGACCGCCGCCGAGCTCGCGGAGCGCAGCGCGCTCGACGGCTTGACGAAGGCGCAGCTTGCCCAGTCGACCGCCCGCTCGGCGCTCGATTATAAAAAGGAACTGCTGGCCGCCGCGCAGGCCGAGGCCGCCGCGCGCCGGAACGCCGTCGGCGAGACCGAGGCCGAAGCGCGGCAGGCCGAGCTTGAAATCGCCGCCGCGCAGGCCGAGCTGGAGCAGCTTGCGGCGCAGGCGTCCTCGGCCGCGGGCGAAGAAACGGCGCTGCGGTCGACGGTCGAGCGCATCGCGCAGAAGCGGGACGAGACCGAACGGCGCATCGCGTCCTTACGCGCGGACATCAAAACGCTGCAGACGCGCAAGGAAGAGTCCTTCCGCAGCTATACGGGACTCTGCGGCCGCGCCGACGTGCTCAACGGCGAGTATGAAACGGTCACGAACAAGCTCTGGGACGAGTACGAAATGACCTATTCCGCCGCCTGCGAGCACCGCCTGCCCGTGGACAAAATGGATAAGGCGCCCTCCCGGCTGGCCAGCCTCAAGGCGCAGATCCGCGCGATGGGCAGCATCAACGCCAACGCCGTCGAGGAATATAAGGAGACCAAGGAGCGATTCGACTTCCTCACCGCGCAGACCGAGGACCTGAACAAAACCCGCCGCAGCCTTGACAACGCCATCAGCCGCCTGAACGCGAGTATGAAAACGACGTTCACCGACTGCTTCGAAAACATCAACCGCGTGTTCGGCGAGGTCTTCGCCGAGCTGTTCGGCGGCGGCAGCGCGCATCTGGAACTGGAGGACCCGGAGAATCCGCTCGAGTGCGGCATCGACATCGTCCTCCGCCCGCCGGGGAAAACGGTCAAGAGCATTTCGCTGCTGTCGGGCGGCGAGCAGTCCTTCGCCGCCATCGCGCTCTATCTGGCGCTGCAAAGCATCAATCCGTCGCCCTTCTGCATCTTCGACGAGATCGAGTCGGCGCTGGACGACGTGAATCTGGCGCGCTTTGCCGACTATGTGCGCGTCCACAGCGATAAAACGCAGTACATCCTCATCACCCACCGCCGCGGCACGATGGAGCGGGCCGATACCCTTTACGGCGTGACGATGCGCAAAAAGGGCATTTCGGAGTATATCCGGCTCGACATCTCCGAGCTGGAGGAGAAAATGAAGGAATACGCTTAGAATCGGGGGAATACGAACGAATGGGATTTTTCGATAAACTCAAGGCCGGACTGAAAAAGACGAAGCACGCGCTGTTCGGCCCGCTGGACAGACTGTTTTCGTCCTACGACAAAATTGACGACGATTTTTATGAGGAGCTTTCCGACGTGCTGATTATGTCCGACGTCGGCGTGGAGACCGCCGAGGAAATCTGCGGCCTCCTCCGCGCCCGCGTGAAGGAGAAGAAGCTGCGTGGAACGTCCGAGGCGCGCGCCGAGCTGCAGGAGATTATGAGCGGGCTGATCGGCGACGGCGGCGAGCTGAACCTTTCGTCGGCGCCTGCGGTCGTGCTCGTCATCGGCGTCAACGGCGTCGGCAAGACGACGTCCATCGGCAAAATCGCGCTCCATTTGAAAAACAGCGGCCGCCGCGTGATGCTCGCCGCCGCCGACACCTTCCGCGCCGCCGCCATCGAGCAGCTTGCCGTCTGGGCCGACCGCGCGCAGGTGCCGCTCGTCCGTCAGAGCGAGGGCGCCGACCCCGCCGCCGTCGTCTTTGACGCCGCCGCAGCCGCGCGCAAGCAGGGGATTGACGTGCTCATCGTCGATACCGCCGGCCGTCTGCACAACAAGAAAAACCTGCTCGACGAGCTGGCCAAGATTAACCGCGTGCTCGCCCGCGAGCTGCCCGAAAGCTCGCGCGAAACGCTGCTGGTGCTCGACGCCTCCACGGGGCAGAACGCGCTGATGCAGGCCAAGGAGTTCACCAAAGCCGCCGAAATCACCGGCATCGTCCTCACCAAGCTCGACGGCACCGCCAAGGGCGGCGTCGTGTTCGCCGTCAAGCGCGAACTGGGCATCCCGGTCAAGTTCATCGGCGTCGGCGAGGGCGCGGAGGACCTCCAGCCCTTCTCGGGCGCGGATTTTGTGCGCGCGATGTTCGAGCGCGACGGGCAGGAGAACGCGGAATGAAAATCGTACTCGCCACCAACAACCCCCATAAGGTCGGGGAGCTGACCGACCTGCTATCGGGAGAGGGCAGGGAAATCCGCACGCTGCGCGAATCGGGCTTCACCGGCGACATCGTCGAGGACGGCGCGACGTTCGAGGAAAATTCGTATATCAAGGCCCGCACCGTTTCCGAGCGGCTCGGCTGTATCGCCGTCGCGGACGATTCGGGGCTGGAGGTGGACTGCCTCGGCGGCGCGCCCGGCGTGTATTCGGCGCGCTACGCGGGCGAGCATGCCACCGACGGCGAGAACATCGATAAGCTGCTCGCCGCCGTCCGCGGGAAATCCGACCGCCGCGCCCGCTTCGTTTCGGTCATCACCGCCGTCTTTCCCGACGGCCGCCGCATCACCGCGCGCGGCGAATGCGAGGGCCTGATTCTCGACGAGCGCCGCGGCAGCGGCTGCTTCGGCTACGACCCGGTGTTTTACTACGAGCCGCTGGGCAAGACGTTCGCCGAGATGACGGCGGAGGAAAAAAACGCCGTCAGCCACCGGGGAATCGCGGTCAGACGGTTTGCGGAAATGTTTTTTCTTGACAAACCGGCTTCGGAATGCTAAGCTATTAAATATGTAAACCCGGAATTTGAAGGAGAGCGATTTTGATGGATGCGATCAAGGATTTTTTCAATTACGTCGGCAACCAGCTTTCCTCCGTCGAGCTGACGGACATCATAGATATTGTCATCGTCGCGTTCTTCCTGTACTATCTGTTCAAGTTCGTGCGCGACCGCCGCGCGGGCAAGCTCGCGCTCGGCGTGCTGGTGCTGATGCTGATGCTCGTCGTGAGCAGCTGGCTGCAGATGCGGGTGACGAATTATATTCTGGAACGCGTCGTCGACGTCGGTTTTATCGCGCTCATCATCGTATTCCAGCCCGAGCTGCGCAGCATGCTCGAAAAAATGGGCGGCGAGTCGATTAAGGGCATCAAGAGCCGCTTCGACCGCACTTCCTCGGAGGGCTTCCGCCCCAAGCTGGCCGAGCTCTGCTATGCGGCAGAGACCCTGTCGGCCTCCAAAACCGGCGCGCTGATCGTGTTCGAGCGCGGCACCAAGCTCGGCGACGTCATCCGCACCGGCACGGTCATCGACGCGGAAATCTCCGCGTTTCTGATCGGGAATATCTTCTTCAATAAAGCGCCGCTGCACGACGGCGCGCTCATCATCCGCAACGAGCGGCTTTACGCCGCGGGCTGCTTCCTGCCGCTTTCCACCAATCCCGACATCGTCAAGGACCTCGGCACGCGCCACCGCGCGGGCATCGGGATGAGCGAGAACAGCGACGCGGTCGTCCTCATCGTCTCGGAGGAGACGGGCGTCATCAGCGTCGCCGTCGACGGCGTGCTCAAGCGCGGGTTCTCCAAGAAAACGCTTGAGGCCTACCTCTCCGACCTGCTCATCGACGAGCAGAAAAGCAAGCCCTCCGCGCGCTTTCGGATCTTCGGCCGGAAGCGGGACGACAAGCCCGAAGAATAAGCCGCAAGACGGGAATTTTTCTGCGGAATCCGACGAAAGGACGCTTTCGCGCAAGCGATGGCTAAGGTGGCTGTGATGAAGGAAACGAAAGACAAGGACAAAAAGCTGCGCGTCGGCGGGAAAACGCTGGATAAGCAGCGCGTGCTGACCTTTTCGGTCATGCTCGGCGCGTTCCTGCTGGCCATCCTGATGTGGTTTTATGTCCTCGGCTACGACAGTCCGAACTTTGAAAAGCGCTTCGCCGGCATCGACGTAAGCGTCTCGGGCGCCGCAGAGCTGAAGGAGAAAAACGGGTTCGCCGTCCTGTCGGAGTTCTCGTTCACCGTCGATGTGACCGTCGCCGGAAAGAAAACGGACGTCAACCGCCTTTCCAGCGACGACATCCGAGCGTATATCGATATTTCCTCGCTGACCGAAAACGGCCGCGTGCCCGTGCGCATCCAGGTTGACCTGCCCAACGGCATCCGGCTCGCCTCGCTCTCGACCGACACCGTGTATATTTACGTCGACCGCAGCGTGACCGCCGAAATCGAGCTGGACGTCGAGCTGACCGATTATGTGCTGACCAACGACCTGCTGCTCGGCCAGCCCTCCTACGCGCCCAAAACCGTCACCGTCGAAGGCCCGGAGGGCGAGATCAACGCCATTTCGCGCGCCTACGCGTCCGTCGCGCTCGGCGCGGTTCAGTCGTCGGTCACGGCCGTCGCGCAGGTGGAGCTGTATTACGAAAACGGCGAGAAGGTCGATAACCCGTATGTCAACCTGATTGACCGCAACGTCGAGGTGCGCGTGCCCGCCTACAAGGAGAAGGACGTGCCGCTGAAGGTCTATTTCATCGGCGGTATGATGAGCGCGGACAACGCCCTCATCGAGCTTTCGGTCGAGACCGTGCGCGTCCGCGGAACGGCCGAGAGCATCGACGCGCTCCATGAAATCCGCATCGAACTGGACGAGACGGCGCTCGGCAAGGAGGGCATCAAATACGAGCGCATCGTGATGCCGGCCGGCATCGAAAACGTCTCCGGCGAAACCGACGTCGCCGTCTCGTTCCGCTTCCTCGACATCGCCACGCGGACGTTCGCCGTGCCGTCTACGCGCTTCGTACTCAAGAATCTGCCCGAAGGGGTAGACGTCACCGTGCTGGACGAGACGATCAACGTCTCCTTTAAGGGCCTTGTCGACGCGCTGCGCTATTATACGATGGATTATTTCGACGTCGTCGTCGATTTTGCCGGCTGGCAGCCGGACGGCAGCGGCGAGTACTATCTGCCCGCGGAGATCGTCATTCTCCGTTCCACCGAAAGCGTATATGTCTACGGCAGCTACGCGCTGCATATCCGGGTCGACGAATGAGCCGGCCGGCAGAAAGGGAGGGATGCGTTTGTTCTCGAATAAATGGCTGATTCGGGCGCACGACGAACGTGCCGAGCGCGAGCTTGTCGCTTCGCTCGGCTTGCGTCCGCTGACCGCGCGGCTGCTGACCGCGCGCGGTTTGACCGAGCCGGCGGCGGTTTCGTCGTTTATCAAAAAAACCGACCTGCGCTTTTACGACCCGTTCCTGCTGACGGATATGGATAAAGCCGTGTCCCGCATCGAACAGGCCATCCGAACGGGGGAGCGCATCTGCATCTACGGCGACTATGACGTAGACGGCGTCACCTCCACGACCGTGCTGTATACCTATCTCACCTCGCGCGGCGCGCGCTGCACCTATTTCATTCCCGACCGTCTTTCCGAGGGGTACGGCCTCAGCCGCGCGGCCATCGAACGGCTTGCGCCCGACGTCGACCTCATCATCACCGTCGATACCGGCATCACCGCCGCGGAGGAGACCGCGTTCGCCGCTTCGCTCGGCGTGGATATGATCATCACCGACCACCATAGCTGCCGGCCTGTGCTCCCGCAGGCCGCCGCCGTCGTCAACCCGCACCGGCCGGACAGCGCCTACCCGTTCCGCCAGCTTGCCGGCGTGGGGGTGGTGTTCAAGCTGCTCTGCGCGCTGGAGGGAGATACCGAAGCGGTCTGCCGCCGCTTCGCCGACCTCGTCGCCATCGGCACGATTGCCGACGTGATGCCGCTGACGGACGAAAACCGCCTCATCGCCAGCGTTGGCCTCGAGCGTTTGCGCCGGACGGAAAACGTCGGCCTGCGTGCTCTGATGACGCATGCCGGCGTCATCAGGCCGGGCGGCGTGCAGAAGCGCATCACCAGCAGCACCGTCGGCTATGTGCTCGCGCCGCGGATGAACGCGGCCGGCCGCATCGCCAGCGCCTCCCGCGCCGTCGAGCTGCTGCTCTGCCGCGACGACCGGCAGGCCGACGCCATCGCCGCCGAGCTGTGCGAGGTCAATAAGATCCGCCAGCAGACCGAGCAGGCGATCTATGAGCAGGCCGAGGAACAGATCCGCCTTTACGGGAAGGACGCTTCCGCCTATGTTCTGGCCGACGACGGCTGGCATCAGGGCGTTATCGGCGTCGTCGCCTCCAAAATCACCGAAAAATACAGCCTGCCCTCCATCCTGTTCTCGTTCGACGGGGACGTGGCGAAGGGCTCCGGCCGCAGCATCAAGGGCCTGAGCTTGATGGACGCGCTCGCCCATTGCAGCGATCTGCTGATCGAATACGGCGGACACGAGCTGGCCGCCGGCCTGTCGGTCGAACGCGGGAAGCTGGACGCCTTCCGCCGCCGCTTCTGCGAATATGTGGGCGAACGGCTCCGCACCGTCGAGCGCACGCCGCCCATCGAGGCGGACTGCTGCGCGCATTTCGACGAGCTGGACCTGCGGACCGCCGAGGAGCTGCGCCTGCTGGAGCCGTTCGGGCTGCAGAATCCCGTGCCGACGTTTCTGCTGGAGGAGGTCACGCTCGCCGAGATGATCCCGCTCTCGGACGGCCGCCATATCCGCCTGCTCGTGACCGACGGCCGCCGTACCGCCAACGCGGTCTATTTCGGGATGTCGCCGAGCGAATTTCCCGTGTTCGCAGGCGAAAAATGCGATCTGCTCTTCACGCTGGACGTGAACGAATATAACGGCAGCGCGTCTGCGCAGCTCATCCTCAAGGCCGCGCGGCCCTCGAAGGCCGTCCGCGACGCCATCGAGCGCGAGCTGCACCTCTACGAGCTTGTCCGCAAGGGTATGCCGGAGGAGCCGGACGCCATCACGCCCGCGCTGGGCGATTTCCGCGCGGTTTTCCGTTTTCTCAAGCACGAGCTCAACGGCGGCAAGCGCCGGCTGTCGCTGCGCTATATGCAGAAGCGGCTCCGCGCCGTCGAGGGCCGCTCGATCGGCCTGTGCAAGCTGCGCATCGTTCTCGACGTGCTCGAGGAGAGCGGGCTGGCGGATTGCAGCTATGTGAAGGGCTTTGACCTGGCCGAGCTGATGATTCTGCCGTTTTCGGGCAAAATAAATCTGGACGATTCTCAAATCTTGAAAAGGCTGAAGGAACACGCGTGACGGATATGGAAGAAAAACTGCAAAGCCCGCCGCTGCAGCCGCAGAGCACGCCCAACATCGACGCGCTGCTGGCACGGCTGTCTCAGACCGGCGGCTATGATCTCGAAAAAGTGAAAAAAGCCTACGACGTGGCCGAGGAATACCACCGCGGGCAGATGCGCCGCTCGGGCGAGCCGTATATCATCCATCCGATCGCCGTCGCCGAGATTGTGGCCGATTTGCAGTTGGACACCGACTCGATCTGCGCCGCCTTCCTCCACGACGTCGTCGAGGACTGCCCCGGGGACGACAATCTGGCGATGATCCGCCGCGAGTTCGGCCGCGACGTCGCGGAAATCGTAGACGGCGTGACCAAACTCGTCCACATTCCTTTTGAGACAAAGCAGGAGGAAAGCATCGAGAACCTGCGCAAGATGTTCCTCGCGATGAGCAAGGATTTGCGCGTCATCTTCATCAAGCTCGCCGACCGCCTGCACAATATGCGCACGCTCAACTACCGCTCGGAGGAGAAGCAGCGCTCCATCGCGCTGGAGACGATGCACGTCTACGCGCCGCTCGCCCACCGTCTCGGTATCCAGAAAATCAAGGCCGAGCTCGAGCAGCTCGCGCTCCGCTATCTCGACCCCGTCGGGTACGAGGAGGTGCGCCGCGACATCGAAAAGCGCTACGGCGAGAACAAGGACTTTCTGCAAAACGCGCAGAACAAGGTCGCCGAGCGGCTGGACAGCTACGGCATCCATTATACCATCGAGGGGCGCGTCAAGTCGATTTATTCGATGTACCGCAAAATCTATAACCAGTCCAAGAGCTTTGACGAAATCTATGATTTCTACGCCATCCGCGTCATCGTCGATACCGAGCTGGACTGCTACGCGGCGCTCGGCGTCATCCACGAGCAGTTCAATTCGATGCCCGGCCGCTTCAAGGACTATATTTCCACGCCCAAGCCCAACCTCTACCGCTCGCTGCATACGACCGTCATCGGCCGCGAGGGCATCCCCTTCGAGGTGCAGATCCGCACATGGGAAATGCACCGCGACGCGGAATACGGCCTTGCCGCGCACTGGAAGTACAAATCGGGCGAGCAGGCAAGCGAGGTGGTCGACCGCAAGCTGCAATGGATCCGCACCCTGCTTGAAACCGAAAAGGACGGCGACGACCTCGACGAGTTCGTCCGCCCGCTGAAAATCGACCTCTTTGAAGACGAGACCTTCGTGTTCACCCCCAAGGGCGACGTCGTCTCGCTCCCCAACGGCGCCACGCCCATCGACTTCGCTTACGCCATCCATTCCGCCGTCGGCAATAAGATGGTCGGCGCCAAGGTCAACGGCAACATCGTGCCCATCGACTATAAGCTGCAAACCGGGCAGATCGTCGAGGTGCTGACCTCCGCCGCCTCCAAGGGGCCGAGCCGCGACTGGCTCAAGATCGTCCGCTCGGGCGAGGCGCGCAATAAAATCCGCCAGTATTTCAAGCGCGAGATGCGGCAGGAGAACATTCAGGTCGGCAAAACCGAAATCGACCGCGAGCTTCGCCGCTTCGGCCGCAATTATACAGAGGCGCAGAAGGAGGAGATCGTTCATAACGTCGCCGCCCGCATGTCGCTCGAGGTGGAGGATTTCTACAACAACATCGGCTACGGCGGCCTGTCGGTCTCCAAGCTGACCTCCAAGCTGCGCGACGAGTTCACCCGCGTCGTCAAGCCGAACGAGGCGGCCCCGAAGCAGCCCGAGAAGGCCGTCCGCCCCGACCGAAAGGCCGAGGACCGCTCACAGTCGGTCATTCTGGACGGACTGGAGGGCTGCGACGTCAAGTTCGCCAAGTGCTGCAACCCGCTGCCGGGCGACCCGATCATCGGCTTCATCACCAAGGGCTTCGGCGTGTCCATCCATAAGTACGACTGCCCCAACGCCGTCGCCGGCCTGCGCAAGCCCGAGGACAAGGACCGCTGGATCGTTGCCTCCTGGGCGCAGAAGCCCGACCGCCAGTATTACGGCAATTTCGAGGCCGTGCTGCATATCTACGCCAAGTATTCGCCCAAAATCATCGCCGACGTCACCGTCTGCCTTGCCGACCTTAAGGTCGCGCTCAACTCGGTCACCACCCGCGAGAACGGCGACAGCATGCTGCTGATTGTGGGCTTGAAATGCAGCAGCATCGAGCATCTGAAAAACATCATCGGCTCGCTCAAAAAGCTGCCCGACGTCCGCGACGTGACGCGGGCCGGACGATGAGAGCCGTCGTCCAGCGCGTGAAAAGCGCGCGCTGCACCGTGAACGGCGCCGTCACCGGCGAGATCGGCGTCGGGCTGCTCGTGTTCGTCGGCGTGGGCGTCGAGGACACCGAGCGCGACGTCGCCAAATGCGCCGAGAAGCTGGCCGGCCTCCGTATTTTCGAGGACGACGCCGGCAAAATGTCCCGCTCGGCCGCCGACGTCGGCGGCGGGCTGCTGGTGATTTCCAATTTCACCCTCTACGGCTCGGTCCGGCACGGCCGCCGTCCCGAATTCCTGACCGCCGCACGCCCCGAAAAGGCAAAACCCTATTATGAAGCACTTGTAAAGGAGCTGGAAAAGACCCTGCCGGTCGCCTGCGGCGTGTTCGGCGCCGATATGCAGATCGACGCCTGCAACGACGGACCGGTCACGCTCTTTTTCGATACCGCGCAGCTATGAAACTGGTCATCGACAACCGCACCGGGTACCTCAACGACTATTATTTCCAAACCCTCTGCCTACTGTACTTCCCGGGCGAAAAATTTCCCGCCTCTCCCGCGCCGGACGCCCCCGAGGCCGTCGTCGGCTTTACCGGCACGCCGGACGGCTTCTCCTGCACCGTGCGCCTGCGCGTGAACGGCAGGATTGCGGACGGCGCGTTCTCGTCCGCTGGCTACCGCTTCGCGCTTCCGCTCGCGGCGGAGGATCGGGCGCAGATCACCGCGGGCCGCGCGTTTCTGGACGCGGGCGGGAAGCTGTTCGGCTTTCTGCCGCCGTGGGGCTGCATCACCGGCCTGCGCCCCGCCAAGCGCGCCCGCTATTTCCTTGCGCGCGGCAACAGCGAGGACCGGGTGCGCGCGCTGTTTGCCGACGACTACCTCGTCTCTCCCGCCAAAACCGAGTTGACGATGCGGACCGCCGCGCGGGAGACCGCGCTGCTGGCGGATGTTTCCCCCGACTGCTGCGGGCTGTATGTGTCGGTCCCGTTCTGTCCGACACGCTGCGCCTACTGTTCGTTCGTGTCTTACAGCAACCGAAAGCTGTTTGCGCTCATTCCCGACTATCTGGATAAGCTGCTCGGCGATATCCGCGAAACGGCCGATTTGATTTCCTCGCTCGGCCTGCGCCTGTCCGCCGTTTACATAGGCGGCGGCACGCCCTCGATTTTGGACGCTGCGCAGACGGAGCGGCTGTTTTCCGCGCTCTCCGACTGCGTCGAACGCTTCGGCGTGCCCGAATTCACCTATGAGTCCGGCCGCCCGGATACCACCACGGCCGAAAAGCTCGCCGTTGCCAAGCGCTGCGGCGTCAACCGCGTGAGCATCAACCCCCAGTCCACCTGCGACGCGGTGCTCGAGCGCATCGGACGCCGCCATACCGCCGCGGACTTCTTCCGCGCCGTCGATGAAGCGCATCGCGTCGGCTTCGACTGCCTGAACGCCGACCTGATTGCCGGTCTGCCCGGCGACACCCGCGAGCGCTTCGCCCAAAGCCTGTCGGACGTGCTCGGCTGCGGGTTTGAAAACGTCACTGTCCATACCCTCAGCATCAAGAACGCGTCGCCGATCCGCTTTTCGGACGAATCGGTCTACGACGCGGAGGGCGTGTTCGCCCGCGCATGCGTCGATTACGCCTATGAACGCCTGTCCGGCGAGGGCTACGCGCCCTATTATTTCTACCGCCAGAAGAATACCGTCGGCAACGCGGAAAATACGGGCTATTCTAAAGTCGGCGCGGAGGGTATATATAATATACTGATGATGGAGGAGTACACGAGCGTGTTCGCCTGCGGCGCCGGCGCGATTACCAAGCTGGTCTCGCCCGACAAGCAGGTCATCGAGCGCCTCGCGCACCCCAAATATCCGTTTGAGTATCTCGGTCTCAACCGCGGCCTGCGGACGGACGAGGTACGGAACTTCTATGGGAGATATTTTTAATGATGCATATGACCGAAAAAATTGCAAAGGAAGAAAGCACCTACGAACGCGCGCTGCTGACCGCGGCCAAGGCCGTGACCGGCGACCGCGCGGCGAAGGTCGTTCTCATCACCGGCGGCTCGTGCGCGGGCAAAACGACCACCACGAAAAAGCTGTCGCAGTATATCCGCGACGCCGGCCGCCGCTGCCACACCGTCTCTATCGACGATTTTTATAAAAACCCCGACGATGTGCCGCTGGACGAAAACGGCCGCCGCGATCTGGAGGGGATCGAAAGCATCGATCTCGCCTACCTGCACGAGTGTCTGGAGCAGCTTGCCGCCGGCCGCGAGGCGCGCATCCCGCGGTTCGATTTCATGCTGAAAAAGCGTGCCGACGATTATACGCCGATCACGCTCGGCGACGGCGACGTGGCTGTCATCGAGGGGCTGCATGCGCTCAACCCGATTGTGTACGACCGCTTCGTCGATGAACGGAGCCTGTACAGAATCTATCTCTATGCGCATTCCGTCCGCGTCAGCGAGCCGAGGCTGCTGCGCCGTCTGGTGCGCGATTATCACTACCGCGACGCGTCCGCCGAGGTCACGTTTTCGATGTGGGAGAGCGTGAAAAGGGGCGAGGTCGAGAACATCGAACCGTTTGCCGATACGGCGGACCTGAAGATCAACACCTATTTCCACTACGAAAAAAGCTGCTTCGTGGACGAGGCGCGGCGGATTCTGTCGCGTCTGCCGCAGGACAGCGTTTACCGTCCGATGGCGGACACGATCCTCGCCCAGCTTGCGGGCGTGGAGCAGATCGACATCGGGCTGGTACCCGAGAACTCGCTGCTTTGGGAATTTTTGAAGAAATAAAGGGAATGACGGATGCAAAACACAGGAAGGAAGACGGCTGAGAAGAGCTTTATCGTAGAAGCGCTGATCATTTCGCTCTCCAACTTCGTCGTCAAAATCATCGGCGTGCTGTTCAAGATTCCGATGACGTATATTCTCGGCGTGAATATGGGCATCTTCAACGCCGCCTATTCGATTTACGCGATGCTGTTCATGCTCTCCACCGCCGGGCTGCCGGTCGCCATCTCGCGGCTGGTCGCTTCCGCGAACGAGCGCGGCCGCCCGCGCGAGATTCGAAGGGTCTATCGTCTGAGCGTGGCGATGTTCGGCCTCATCGGCCTGTTCTGCACGCTGCTGCTCTTTTTCGGCGCGGAGGCCATCAGCAATTTTTCCGAGCACCGCGACGCGGCGCTGGCCATGCGCGTGATTTCGCCGACGCTGTTCCTGATCTGCATTTCCGCAGCCATCCGCGGCTATTTCCAAGGCTTGAAAAATATGTATCCGACGGCCATCAGCCAGTTCATCGAGGCGTTCTTCAAGCTGGCCGTCGGACTCGGCGCGGTCGCCGTGTCGAAAAATCTGGGCGCTTCGCCGGCGGTGCAGGCCGCTTTCGGCGTCAGCGGCCTGACGGTCGGCGTGTTTCTGGGCACCGTGTTTATGGTCGCCTATAAGCATATATACGACCGGCGGAACCGCCCGAAGCGGCCAAGCCGGGAGTCCGAGGCGTGGCGCGTGCTCGCCAAGCGCATCGCGCTCATCGCGCTGCCCGTCACCATCACCTCGTCCGCGCTTTATCTGGCGCAGTTCCTCGATACGCTCGTCATCAACCGCGCGCTGATGGGGTCGGGCGTGGAGCTGCAAACGGCCGAGCAGCTTTACAGCGCGTACACTACATACGCGGTGCCGCTGGCCGACCTGCTGCCCTCCACGCTCGTGTATCCCATCGCCATCAGCATCCTGCCCACCGTGTCGGCGGCGCTGGCGGTCAAGCGCTATAAAAAGGCAAAGTATTATATCTTCAGCTCGCTGCGCATCAGCGGCATCATCGCGCTGCCCGCCTCGCTCGGCTTGGCGGTGCTCGCCCGCCCGGCCATCGCGCTCATCTTCGGCACCGGCGGCGTTCCCATCGAGACCGCCTCGGGAACCGTAATGCCCATCGACGTGGCCGCGCCCGCGCTGTCGCTGCTCTCGCTGGGCATCTTCCTCATCAGCCTGCTGTCCACGACCAACGCGCTGCTGCAGGCCTGCCACAGGGCCTACCTGCCGATGATCTCGGTGAGCATCGGCGTGGTTTTCCTTGTCATTGCGGAGGTCGGACTCGTTTCCATCCCCGCCGTCGGCATCTACGGCGCGCCGCTGGCGACGCTCATCTGCTATGGCGTGGCGCTCGCCTTCAACGTCCGCTTTCTGGCCAAAACGCAAAGGCTGAAGCTGGAGTTTTTCTATCTGTTTGCAAAGCCCGCCTGCTGCGCCGCCTTCTCGGCGGCCGGCGCGCACGCGGTCAACCTTCTGCTGTCCGCGCTGTTCGGCAACGAGCGCCGGCTCACCTGCGCAATCATCCTTCTGGTCGCCGTTTCGGCCGCGGTGGCGATCTATATCGTCACGATGCTGGCCGTCAAGGGCATTCGGGAGAATGAGGTGCGCCTGCTGCCGATGGGCGACCGCTTTGCGGATTATCTTATAAGAAAAGGATATTTGGAGCATCATGAACAAAGAAGCAGCCGCATTTCTGACCAAAACACGCTATGACTTCGCCGACCTCTGCACCATAATGAAGCTGCTCCGCGCGCCCGGGGGCTGCCCCTGGGACCGTGAGCAGACGCACAGGTCGATCCGCAAGAATCTCATCGAGGAGACCTATGAGGTCGTCGAGGCCATCGACAACGACGACAGCGTCCTTCTCCGCGAGGAATTGGGCGACCTGATGCTGCAGGTCGTGTTCCACGCCCGGATGGCCGAGGAGGAGGGCGCGTTCGATATCGGCGACGTCTGCGACGAAATCTGCCGCAAGCTCATCGTCCGCCATCCGCATATTTTCTCGGACGTCACCGCCTCCACCTCCGGCGAGGTGCTGGACAATTGGGATAAGATCAAACGCGCGACCAAAAAGCAGAAGAGCACGACCGAGTCGATGCAGAGCGTCTCCCGGGCACTCCCCTCGCTGATGCGGGCGTACAAGCTCGGGGAGAAGGCCGCCAAAACCGGCTTCGACTTTCCCGACGCCGCGTCCGCCGCCGACGGGCTGCGCGAGGAGCTGGACGAGCTGACCGAAGCCGTCCGCATCGGCGACGCGCAGGCGGTCCGCGAGGAAACCGGCGATTTGCTGTTCGCCGCCGTCAACGTCGCGCGCAAGCTCGGCGTCGACCCCGAGGAGGCGCTCTACCGCGCGTCGGATAAGTTCACCGAACGCTTTTCGGAGATGGAAAAGGGCGCGCTCGCGTCCGGCACGCCGCTCTCGTCGCTCACGCCCGAACAGCTTGACGAGCGCTGGGAAGCCGCCAAGACGGTCAAAAATCGGCCGGAAAATGAAAAATTCTCTTAAAAAGCAAGCGTTTTCAAGCAAAAAAATCAAATTCCCTATTGAAAAACGGGAAATACAATGGTATAATATAAAAAATCTTTGAAAGGAGTTCATTTGCAGATGAACAAGTCTACGCTTATCGAGACGGTCGCTCAGGCCGCTTCCCTCAAAAAGAAGGATGCGGAGGCCGCCGTCAATGCGGTTTTCGATACGCTGACCAGCGAGCTTGCCAAAGGCGAAAAGATTCAGCTTGCCGGCTTCGGCACCTTTAAGGTCAAGGAAAGAAGCGAGCGCGTCGGCCGCAATCCCAAAACCCGTCAGGAAATCAAGATTCCCGCTTCCAAGGCGCCTGCGTTCGTCGCCGGCAAGGCCCTCAAGGACGCCGTCAACAAATAAGCTTTTGCAAGGGAGATGCTTTTGCGGTCTATGCGGTTGGACAAGTTTCTGAAGCTGTCGAGGATCATCAAGCGGCGCACCGTCGCCAATGAAGCCTGCGACAATTCCTACGTTTCGGTCAACGGCAGGGCTGCAAAAGCGTCTCACGACGTGAAGCCCGGCGACATCATCGAAGTCACCTACGGCAGTCGGACGATGCGCTTCCGCGTGCTGTCGCTGAACGAAAACGCCAAGAAGGCGGACGCGTCCGAGATGTACGAATTGCTCGGCGAGTGAGGGCGCGCAGAACATAATTTCCGCCCCTGTCTCATATACTGTCCACAAAAGTAAGTAAATGAGGGCAGGGCAATGAACGAAAATACCAGAAGGCATACCGTTTCGCTGACCGACCGCGCGCTTCTCACCGTCACGGCGGTGGACGAGGTGCTCAGCTTTGATGAAACGCTCGTCAACCTTGACATCGGCGGCACGATGCTGTCGGTTAGCGGCAGAGAGCTGTCCGTCACCAAGCTGATGCTTGAGAGCGGCGAGGTCTGCATCAAGGGGCAGATCGAGGCCATCGTCTACGAGGTCACGCAAAAGAGCAAGGGCGTTTTTTCGCGCGTGTTCAAGTGACGGATGGAGACGTCTTACGAGCTTCATTTCCTGCTGCTCTGGCTGTCGCTCGGCCTGGGCGCGTTCCTCGGCGCGGTCTATGACGTTCTGAAGCTGTCCCGGCTGCTGACCGGCGCGGGGAAAGTTGTCGTTTTCATAGAGGACATCCTGTTCTGCACCTTCTGCGGGGTCTGCTTTTCCGTCGTGTTTTACAACGCCTCGCGCGGCGCGATGCGCCTTTATGCGTTTTTGGCGGCGATTCTGACGTTTACGATTTATTACTGTACCGTGGGCCGGCTGACCGAAAAGGCCGCCCGCAAGCTCGTTTCTGTGGTGCAGCCGAGGCTGTACAGAACGAAAAAACGCCTCTACGCGCGCCGGCGGCTCCGCCGCACGTCTGCGGCAGAGGCGCGGCTGCTGAGAAAGGATGGAAAAGGATGGCAAGACAGCGGGCAAATATCATAGTGCGGCTTGCCGTGCTCTGCGTCGCGGTGTTCCTCGTGTTTTCGGCGGTCAATATGCAGTTCCGGCTCAGCGAGCTGCGGGAAAACAAGGCGCAGCTTGAAGAAGAGCTGGCTGTGCTGGAGGATCGTCTGATCTATATGCAGCTTCGGCTGGACGCGCCGATCACCGACGAGTATATCCGTCGGATCGCGCGGGAAAAGCTGAATTACCGCGATCCGGACGAGATTTTGTTCTATAACGATCTGGCAGATTAGGAGAAGTAGGAGTAGGAGGATAAATCCGTTTATGCAATTTGAAATCGGCGACGTTGTGAAGGGTAGGGTCTCCACAATCACAAGCTTCGGCGCGTTCCTCTCGTTTGAGGGCGGCACCGGCCTTGTGCACATATCGGAGATCTCCACGTCGTACGTTAAGGACATCCATGATTTTCTGAAGGTCGGCGAAGAGGTGGAGGCGAAAATCATCACCATCGACGCCAACGGCAAAATCGGCCTGTCCGTGAAAAAGCTGCAGCAGGAGCGTGCAAAAAAGCCGTCGATGTCGTCGCCCGCGGAGTATTTCAAGGCGCCGGCGCCGAAGGACCAGTCCTTTGAGGACATGATGACCAGATTCAAATCCATCAGCGACGATAAGATGTCGGACCTGAAGCGGGGCAAGGATTTCAAGCGCCGCTCGTCGCGCAAGGGCAAATAAACAGGAGTATTGTTCCAAAACTGCGGACAATACTTCCTTTTTTCGTTTTCGCACAAGGGAAAGGACGGGAAAACAGATGAGAGAAATCCGGGCGGAGGTCGTGCGCGACGCCGTGGAGGAATTGTTCATTCAAGCCAATCTGAAGCTGCCGCCGGACGTTTACGCCCGGCTTTGCGCCTGCGCCGCGTCCGAGCAGGGGACGCTTGCGTCCGGCATCCTGCATAAGCTGGTCGAAAACGCCGACATCGCCCGGACGGACGATATCCCCATCTGCCAGGACACCGGCATGGCGTTCGTGTTCGCCGACGTCGGGCAGGATGTGCACATCACCGGCGGGCTGTTCGAGGACGCGGTCAACGCCGGCGTCGCGGCCGCGTATGAGAAGGGCTACCTGCGCAAATCCGTCGTCGCCTGCCCGCTGGAGCGGACGAATACCGGCGACAATACGCCCGCCGTTCTTTATACCCGGCTCTGCGCGGGCGACCGCATCCGCCTCCTTGCTATGCCCAAGGGCTTCGGCAGCGAAAATATGAGCCGCATTAAGATGTTCAACCCCACCGCGCAGGTCGAGGAGATCGTGGAGTTCGTTTACGATACCGTCTATCAGGCCGGCGGCAACCCCTGCCCGCCGCTGGTCATCGGCGTGGGACTCGGCGGCAGCTTCGACTATGCCGCGGTGCTGGCGAAAAAGGCGCTCGCACGCGAGGTGGGCGTGCATAACGAGCGCTACCGCGAGCTGGAGGAGCGCATCCTCCGCCGCGTGAACGAAAGCGGCGTCGGCCCTTCGGGTCTGGGCGGCGATACCACCGCGCTCTGGGCCGCGGTCGAAGCGTATCCGACGCATATCGCCGGCCTTCCCGTGGCCGTCAATATTTCCTGCCATGCGACAAGACATGCCGAAAAAATAATTTGACAAAACCCACCGGTATGTGGTAAAATAAAGGCGTAAAGAGCGATGGACGATAAAAACGGTTGAAAGGGGCGTCCCTTCGACCGGCGCTTCATCCGGTTGAACGGTGCGTCCCGGAATTTATACGGAAAGGAACGGGCAAACCATGAAGATCAGATTTATCGCAAGGAAATTTACGCTGACCGACGACGTGAAGGAGCGCGTGCAGAAAAAGCTGCAGAAGCTCGATAAGTTCTTCCCGCCCGAAACCGAGGCGACCGTCGCGCTGTACGGCGAAAAGATCGGCGAGCGCATAGAGGTCACCATTTATCGGGGCGGTACGATTTTCCGCGCGGAGGAGTCGGATAAGGACGTCGCCTGCGCGCTGGATACGGCGCTGGACGTGATCGAGCGCCAGATCCGCAAAAACCGCACGCGGCTTGAGAAGCAGATTCATATCACGAAGGAAGCGTTCGGCGACCCGACGGTCTCCGAGCCGGAGGAGGAGATTCGAATCTCCAAGACCAAACGCTTTGAAATCCGCCCGATGACCGTAGAGGAGGCGATCATGCAGATGAACCTGCTGTCGCACACCTTCTATTTGTTCCGCAACTCGGATACGGGCGAGCTGAACGTCGTCTATAAACGCCGCGAAAACGATTACGGTCTCATCGAACCGATCGTGTAGCCGTTTTTCGGTATTCGGACAGGGTCTCAGGACTTGAGACCCTGTTTTCCTGTGCGAAAGGGGATTCTGCCGTGGAATTGGTCGCCACCTGCTTGTTCGGGCTGGAAAAATTCGTCGCCGAGGACATCGACGCGCTGGGCTGCCGCCGTCTGGAAACCATCGACGGCCGCGTGCTTTTCGAGGGCGGCCCCGAGGCCGTCGCGCGCGCCAACATCAATCTGCGCTGCGCCGAACGGGTGCTCATCCGCCTCGGCGCTTTTCGCGCCGACAGCTTCGACGCGCTGTTCGAGGGTGCGAAGGCGCTGCCGTGGGAGTCCTTTGTCGGCCGCGACGGCGCGTTCCCCGTCAAGGGGCATGCGGTGAAATCCCGCCTTGTTTCCATCCCCGATTGCCAGCGCATCGTGAAAAAAGCTGTCGCCGACCGCCTTTCCTCGGTCTACGGCCTTGCCCGCCTGCCCGAAACGGGCGCGAAGCACCAAATCGAGTTTTTTATCCTCAACGACGAGGCGTCGCTGATGATCGATACCAGCGGCGCGCCCCTCCATAAGCGCGGCTACCGGACCGAGTCCAACGAGGCGCCCATCCGCGAAACGCTGGCCGCCGCTATGGTGCGGATGTCCCGCCCGCGCGAGGACGTCCTCCTTGCCGACCCCTTCTGCGGCTCGGGTACAATCGCCATCGAGGCTGCCATGCTCGCCGACGGCGTCGCGCCCGGCCTGCACAGGACGTTTGCCGGTGAGTCGTTCGCTTTCCTGCCCGCAGACGTCTGGCGGGACGCGCGGGAGGAGGCGCAGAGCAGACGCCGCGAGAGCGGTATGCGGATCTACGGCAGCGACATCGATCCCGCCTGCGTCGAGCTGAGCCGCGCCAACGCCCAACGCGCCGGCGTCGCGTCCCGCATCACTTTCGCATGCGCCGACGCGCGCGCCTTTGTCTCGCCCGAACCGGGCGCACGCGGCACAATCGTCACCAATCCGCCCTACGGTGAGCGCCTCGGCGACCTTGCGTCCAGCCGCAAGCTGGCCGAAGCCTTCGGCCGCGCGCTGCGCGAAAACGTGCCGTTCTGGCAGATTTACGTCATCAGCGCGGACGAGGATTTCGCCCGGTATTTCGGCCGCAGACCCGATAAGGTGCGGAAGCTGTACAACGGGATGTTGCGATGCAGCTATTTCCAGTTTTTCAAGAAAACAACGGTTTGTTAAAATATTATCTATTGAAATACAACAATTGTGTGCTATCATGTAGCCTGCAAAACGAAGCGAAAGCTGCGTTTTTCCATTTGTTTAGATGACAAAAACATACATTCTAAGGAGGAAGTTTTTATGAAACTCAAACCACTTTCGGACAGGGTCATCGTAAAAATGGTCGAAGCGGAGGAGACGACGAAGAGCGGCATCATCCTCACCGGCGCCGCGAAGGAGAAGCCGCAGATCGCTGAGGTCATCGCGGTCGGTCCCGGCGGGAACGTCGACGGCAAGGAGGTCGTGATGACTGTGAAGCCCGGCGATCAGGTCATCATCGGCAAATACTCCGGCACGGAGATCAAGTGCGACGGCGAAGAGTACACCGTCGTCCGTCAGGGCGATATTCTCTGCATCGTTACGAAATAAGGAAAAAGGAGAGATTCTATTATGGCAAAAGAGATCCGCAACGGAATCGAAGCGAGGGAAGCGCTGCTCAAAGGCGTCAACGCCCTTGCGGATACGGTTAAAATCACGCTCGGTCCGAAGGGCCGCAATGTGGTTCTGGATAAAAAGTTCGGTTCGCCGCTCATCACCAACGACGGCGTGACCATCGCCAAGGAAATCGAACTGGACGACCCGTTTGAAAATATGGGCGCCCGCCTCGTCGCCGAGGTCGCGACCAAGACCAACGACCTCGCCGGCGACGGCACGACGACCGCGACGCTGCTCGCGCAGGCTTTCATCCGCGAGGGCATGAAGGTTGTGGCCGCCGGCGCCAACCCGATGATCATCAAAAAGGGCATCACCAGAGCGGTGGACGAAGCCGTCAAGGCGCTCGTCGCCTCCTCGAAGAAGGTCAACGGCTCTGCGGACATCGCCCGCGTCGGCACCGTCTCCTCGGGCGACGAGGTCATCGGCAAGCTGATTGCCGACGCGATGGAAAAGGTCACCTCCGACGGCGTTATCACCGTCGAGGAGTCCAAGACCGCCGAGACCTACTGCGAGGTGGTCGAGGGCATGCAGTTCGACCGCGGCTATATCACGCCTTATATGGTTACCGACACCGATAAGATGGAAGCGGTCATCGACGACGCCTACATCCTGATCACCGACAAGAAGATTTCCAATATCCAAGAGCTGCTTCCTCTGCTCGAGCAGATCGTGCAGGCCGGCAAGAAGCTGGTCATCATCGCCGAGGACGTCGAGGCGGAAGCGCTTTCCACCCTTATCGTCAATAAGATCCGCGGCACCTTTAGCTGCGTAGCCGTCAAGGCCCCCGGCTTCGGCGACAGACGCAAGGAGATGCTGCAGGATATCGCCATTCTCACCGGCGGTCAGGTCGTGTCCTCCGAGCTGGGCATCGAGCTGAAGGACGCCACTGTCGATATGCTCGGCAGAGCCAGACAGTTCAAGGCCACCAAGGAAAACTCCATCATCGTCGACGGCGCGGGCGACGCCGCGGAGATCAAGTCCAGAATCGCGCAGATCAAGGCCGCCATCGAGGTCACGACCAGCGACTTTGACCGCGAGAAGCTTCAGGAGCGTCTGGCGAAGCTGTCGGGCGGCGTAGCCGTCATCAAGGTTGGCGCCGCGACCGAGACCGAGATGAAGGAGAAGAAGCTCCGCATCGAGGACGCGCTCAATTCCACGCGCGCTGCGGTGGAGGAGGGCATCGTCGCCGGCGGCGGCACCGCGCTGGCCGACGTCATTCCCGACGTCGCCAAGCTGCTCGAGCTGACCGAGGGCGATGAGAAGACCGGCGTGCAGATCGTTGTCCGCGCGCTGGAGGAGCCGGTCCGCCAGATCGCCGAGAACGCCGGCTTCGAGGGCAGCGTCGTTATCGAGAAGGTGAAGGACGCCAAGAAGGGCGTCGGCTTCGACGCTTACGACGAGACCTATGGCGATATGATTAAGAAGGGCATCGTCGACCCGACGAAGGTCACCCGTTCCGCACTGCAGAACGCGGCCTCCATCGCCTCGATGGTTCTGACCACCGACGCGCTCGTTGCCGACAAGAAAGAGGACGCTGCGGCTGCCAACGCCGCTGCGGCCGCTTCGAAGTTCACCGGCGGCATGGGCGGCGGAATGTATTAAAAATCCGCGCCTGCGCGCGTTTAGAAAAGCTCACCCCTGTGCGGGCGGTACGTTTCGTACCGCCCGCTTTTTATCTGCCGGCTGCGCGTAGTATCATTTCGGCCGCCTGCGTGTATCCATGAATAATTTTTTATGCTTAAACAGATTGACAAATGTAAGATGATCGTGAAAAATAGAAGGGTAATATAAGTAAAGCATCCCGCCGCACATCTGCCGCAAGGCCAAAGGAACGGCGCATCCTTTTCGCCGGTGTGCGCCGTCGCTCCCGCTCGAGCGGCAAACCCAATTCAATTTTGAGATTTATCTATTACTTTTTTATGTCTATGATTTCGTGATTATGAAACGTCGGATTATTACAGATCATCCGGACAAATTCGGTAGCGGCAGGCGTTAAATCATTCAAATCATTTGCAAATAAACCTATATCAAAAGAAATATTCGGTATAACGGGATATTTCGGACACCCTGGCGCCAATGTATTCAAAGTGTATTCCGAAATAATACCAACACCTATTTCATCGTTTACCATGTGTATCGCGGTTTCTGCATTTTGAACTAAAATTACCTTATCCAATTTCACTGCATTTTTAGGTGCGGTATGTTCAAGGATTGTCTCATAAGCTGGACGATTTATAATCAAGGTATCGGGCGGGTTATTAAGCGTTACCGTACTTTTTCCTTTGTATTTTGGCGGGAACATGGCCATAATACGGTCATGTATCAAGGGGACTGCATGAAATTTTCCGAATGGAGAACAGGAAACGGCAAAGTCTGCCGAATATTCCTCTACCATTTTAAAAATATCGTTAGGCGTTCCCTCTTTGATTTCGATTTCAATTTCGGGATAAAGCGAACGATACTCTTTTAATGCTTTTGAAAGAATTGTTGCTACGAGAGATGTCAAAACAGCAATTCGTACACGACCGCCCATCATATTTTTTTCTTTATAAGCAGATTGACAAATTCGATTGTCTATATCTTCCATTTGCTTTGCGTAGGTTAAAATCTGCTTTCCAACGTCAGTTAATATGAGCCCACTCCTTTTATCTCGAAAAAACAGCTTTACCCCCAATTCATCTTCCAGTTTCCATAGAGCGTTGCTTACCGCAGGCTGTGTGATATAAAAAGCCTTTGCAACTTTGGTAATACTGCCATATTCAGCAATTTTTATAAACAATTTGAGGCTTCTGTTCAACATCACTTTTTAATTATCTCCTTATCATTATAAATGAATTTGACTTATGAGCTATTCTATCATATAATCATCATAGAAACAATAAAGGAGTGAATATTTATGAAAACAATTTTTATTACGGGCGCTTCTTCCGGCATAGGACGGGAAACTACCAAATATTTTTCGAATCATGGTTGGCGCGTTATTGCTACCATGAGAAATTTGCAAAAAGCCGGCGAATTATCTTCTATCCCAAATGTTGTTTTAATGCCATTAGATTTAATGAACCCCGAGCAGATTAAAGAAACCTGCCGGAAAGCATTAGAGCAGTATGATATTGACGTGCTTTTCAATAATGCCGGGTATGGTATTATGGGACCTTTTGAGAAACTGCCGGAGAAAGAAATCAGAAAGTTGTTCGACACAGATGTGATCGGAACGATGTTGGTTACGCAGCAATTTATTCCGCACTTTAAGAAGCGCAAAAGCGGTGCTATTTTGACAACAACTTCTTTGGCGGGTATTATCGCTCTTCCCCGCGACGGCGCCTATGGTGCAGCAAAACGCGCTCAACAGGGAATGGTGGAATCTTTGTATTATGAGTTAAAACCTTTTGGGGTTAAACTTGCAGCTATGGTACCCGGAGGAACAAAAACAAATTTCCAAACGCCTATTAACATTTTGGACGGCTATGAAAAAGCTGCTGCGAACCAGCGGAACTATCTGCTCGACGGAAATGCAGAGTTTCCCGGACCGGAGGAGGCGGCAGAAGTTGTTTGGACTGCTGTAAATGACGGAAAAGACCAAATCGTTTATCCGACAGATCGTGTATGCAGAAAACTATATGGTGAATATAAAGATACAAACATAGAGGATTTTAAGATTACCCTGTACGATAAACTCTTTTGCTAAAGTCAATTAATCAAATCAGTAGGAATACACATACCACTATACACGCTTAAATAATTCATATTACCAAACGCCTATGCGGTTTTGCGACCGCATAGGCGTTTGCTGTAATACCCCCTATCGGGAAGAAAGGGGGTGAGTTAGATGATTGATTCGGAAGAATACAAGGCGCATATCGAATGCACTTTTGCCGCTTTTTGTAAAGTGGTTCTCCATAATGCGGCAATAAACGCATACCGTGATTTCGGACGGAAGCAGAAACGGGAAGTATCGCTTGAATACTTAATATCCGAAACGTCGTTTGAACCGTTCACAACAGATACTTATTTCGAGCAATACGACCAACCGACTGTTTTTGTTATGAAAGGACAAGAGGTTGTTGTCGCAAATAAACGGTTAGCCGACGCACTATCCAAATTAACCGAACAAAGACGCGATGTTTTCTGTTTGTACTTTTTCTTCGTTTATACCGACGCTCAAATCGGAGAAGTATATGGGCGAAGCAGGAGTACAGCAAATTACCGGAAATTAGCGGCATTAAAACAGCTACGAAAAGAAATGGAAAAATTAAAACATGAGGAATAAGAAGCTGATACCTTTTGAAATCATCGAAAAGGCAGTCGCCGGAGAGCCGGAAAGCTATAAACGCGGTCTTACAGCATTACAGTCCACGCATCAAGATCAACGATGATATTCAAGACCGTTTGAAAGCACAGCATATCAAAGCTATCCTGCAATTTCATTTAGACCGATGGTAAGCAGCAAAGCCGGAGAAAGCCGTCAAGGATAAACGCCGCGTTTCGCCCCCTTGACAGTTCTTGCTATGTGGCAGACAAGAGCACAATCGGATAGACCGCTTGCGCTCTCTACAAATTATGGATTTTTTGAACGGATAATTATTCCTGTATTCCCACTTCCTTTCGCTTCCGCTCCGGCAACTTACAGGTAGAGAGAAAATTGAGAGGACGGAAAGGAATGGGCAATTGATTGAATCTGTAATTCTTTAATCTTTACTTTATATGTCTCTATTTAATTGCGCTGGATTTTCCGACTTCGGATTGCCCGACTTCGGAAAATCCAATATCGGGCAATCCAGCGCCGGAAGCCGGAATGACACATAGATTTCGTTTCGCGCAAACAGCAATATGAATTGCCATAGTAATGTTACGCAGTAGAGGGCAAAATAGCCTTGATTTAAGCGGCTTACAGACGCGAAAATATCAAGAGTAAGGGATTTATACCTTTTCCCTCAAAAATGAGGTTCTACTGCGTAACAAAATGATAAGAGCAAGTGATAGGCACTCGGCTTTCTTACTTGTTCTTTTCTATACCCTGTACGGCAGCTACCTTAATTCAATTTGTTGGTTGATACTGTTTTATGAGTAGCTCGCATATCACGCCGCTTTTTTGCGCTTTCCCGTTCCTGCTTGCACGGCAAAATTTTTTGAAGAAATTCCGCGCTTTGTCTTGCAAATTCCGTTTAAGTGTGGTACTATGCTGTAAACAAACCGTACAAAAACGTCTAAAGCGCGTTTTTTGGAAAGGGAGGAACAGTATGGAAACACCGAACCGTTATTACACACCGTATACCTACCGACAGGCGGGGGAAAGCTATTTTCCTTCCACCGAGCCGGACTATAAGCAGGTGCAGAATCTCATCGCCGGCAAAGGGCAGGCCATCATCGCATACGGCAGCATGAAGGACGTCGATATGACGCCCCAGTTCAACACGCCGGATACCGAGAACCGTTTGACCGACGGCGTCCTCGCGCAGCAGGCGACTTACTCCGATCCCGCATGGTTCCGCTTCACGCGCGGCGTGGCGCGCAGCATTCTTTTCGATATCGGCGCCATTGCGTCGCTGCAGGAGGTCCGCATCCGCCTGCTGAAAGAGAAGGAAACGGCCGTCCGCCTGCCGAACAACGTCTCGTTTTCCGCGTCGGTCAACGGCGTGGACTTTGAAAACGTGGCCCTCATCGACCGCTTCCGCTCCGAGGCGGACGCCGACATCGTCGCCGCCGCCGCCAAAATCGAGCCGGCCGTCAAGGCCCGCTTCCTGCGCGTGACCTTCTGCTGCCCGGTGCATATCTATATCGACCAGATCGAAGCCATCGGCACCAAGGACGCCTCGAACGCCCGCGACATCGTGCCCGACCGCTACGACGCGGACATCTATCCCGACCGCTATTGCTCCGCCGACCAGCTCGGCGGCGCCAAGGACGTCGCGCTCGCCTATTTCTGTCACGAGGATCAGACGCCGCTCGAGGTCGAGCACCTGCTGCCCTACGTCGGCTATATGAAGGACGGCAAAATCGTTGACACGCTCTTTGACGGCTACCTTTTCCTGCCGTTCGTGGCTTTCCTGTATCAAGGCTATAAGAAAAAGCCGCTGGATAAGTCCAAGTGGCAGTATTACATCGACACCCAGTTCCTGCCTGGCAAGAATTTGGACGCGCTCGAGGAAGCCGCCGAGCAGGTCAAGCAGGCGCTCGGCCTGCCCGAGCTGAAGCTGAAGGTCTTTTTCTCCATCCTCTATCCTGTCGTCGAACAGCGCGCTTTCGGTGAGATCGACGGCAAAATGCGTGATTTCACCGTGTTGGAGGACCGCATCGCCGCGCTCAAATGGCTGGTGGACGAGCAGGAGAAGCGTTTCATCGAGAAAAAATATAAAAATTTGCAGCTCTCGGGCTATTACTGGTTCACCGAGGAGATCGACTATGAGGACAGCCAGCTTCTCGAGATGATCCGCTTCACCACCGATTACGTCCGCTCGAAGAATATGATCACGACGTGGATTCCGTATTACCTCGCGTCGGGCTACAACGACTGGCGTCGTCTGGGCTTCGATATGGCCTGCTATCAGCCGAACTATGCGTTCCGTCAGGACATCCCCGAGGAGCGCCTCTACGACGCGGCCGACACCGCCAAGCTGCTCGGCATGTGCATCGAGCTGGAAATCGGCGGCCTGGAGCGCTGGAATGTCGAGCATACGCGCAACTACTACGCCGTCGGCGCGCAGACCCGCTATATGCAGGACGCCGCGCATATGTATTACCTCGGCGGCCTCAAGGGTGTGATGCTGCAGTCCTGCCACTCGGAGGACCCGTATTTCCGTTCGATGTATGACGACACCTACCGCTTCATCAAGGGCACCTATCCGCCCGACGCGCTGGGCGAGCCTGCGCAGGTCAAAAAGCAGTAAAAGCAAAGGGAACCGGCTTTGGGCCGGTTCCCTTTTTATACTTGGTCGGTTTGCAGACATTTGTACGCTTCGGTCATCGCGTTGAAAAAGGTTTCCACGCGCGCACGGGGTGCGTCCTTGAGAAAATATGCCCAGAAGGTGAAGATCGTCAGCAGGGCGGAAGCGCTGCTTTCACGCAGCAGCGTCGTTTCGTCGCATTGCCTGCCCGTGTAGAAAGACAGCCGTTCCGCGTATTCGGCAAACAGTAGTTCGCTGTTTGTCGGAATGCCGAAGCCGTCGCTTCGCTGGAGAAAAAACGACAGGTCGCCCGCTCCTTTTCCGACGCTTATGTTCTGCCAGTCGATGATATAAATTCGTTTTCCGTCGGTGACGATGTTGTCAGGGTGGAAGTCGCCATGACAGATGCAAAACGACCCGCGGTTCAGGACCGGACAAACGACGTCCAGATGCGTATGGATTTCGGTCAGCATATTTTCCTGAAATGCGCCCTCGTGACGGCGCAGAACGGCCTGCCATTCGCGATAGGCGCTGTCGGTCGCTTCCCGGTCGATTCGGACGGGTTCCCGCCTCAAATGCAGGTCTGCAAAAAGATTTGCATCGAGACTGTGAAGCCGCGCGCAGACATCCGCCGTTTTGCGTAAAAGCGCTTCGTCCCAGTCGCTATGCGTAATAGGCGTCAGGCGCTCGAGCACGAGCAGGTAGCCGTAGAGCGGGCTTTTCTCCGCATAGACGACTTTGGGGACAAACGGGAGCTTTAATCGCCTGTTCAGCGTATGAAACGCATATTCCCGTGCAAACGGCGACGATTGGTGCGCGTCTTTTCCGCCTGTGTCCTGCGAAGCCTTCAAAATGTATTTTCCGCATCTGTCGGCGACGGCGTAAACCGCCGAGCCGCTGGCACCGGCAGAGATCCGTTCAGCGGAGAAATCGCCGCAGAACACGCCCTGCCTGCCGATATAAGAGAGTACGTCGTCCATCTGTTTGCCTCCTGTTCTTCCTCCGCCGCGCTCCTCATTCCGGCAGCGGCGGGACGTCCTAAAGCCCGTGCGCGGCGAACCGCCCCCGGATTTTTCGACGTAAGTATAGCACAGAAGGACGGCTTTTGTCAAGTGAGCGTATCGCTCTCGTATTGACGGCCGGCGGCGTCGACCGGACTGCCGAAGGTGTACAGAAAGCTCTTCATCGCAATCGGCGAAATGCCGCCGCCGATGGCCGCCGCAGTGGCCGAGATGACGTTGCGCAGGCAGCTTTCGTCCACCTCCTGAACCTCCGCGATGTCCCCGCTTTGGATGATGGGGCATTCCGCCGGACCGATGGTGCAGCCCGCCGCCAGCAGATACTGCCCGAAGGAGTCCAGCACCGAGGACAGCGTGCCGGTGCCGCCGTCGGACGCGCGGACGTAACGCGGGTACTGGCCGAGCGTGTCGTAAAAGCGCTCGTTTTCCTCCGACACATATTTCAGCACCGCGCCGCGGCTTTTGCCGCGCAGGCTGTCCTCAAGATACAGCCCCAGCGCGCCGCCCTTGGCGGTCAGCTTCGCGCAGAGCGATGCGTGGTCCTCCGCCCAGTCGGGCGTGACGAAGTAGGTGGGGGATACGCCGAAATCGCCGCATAGCGCCGCCAGCGCCTCGAGGTCCGCCGTTTTTTCGTCGCCGGTGACGACGACGGTCATCGCAAAAATCTTTTCCTCCGTGCGGATGGACTTGATCGCCTCCGCCTCGCTTTGGTCGCCGCCGCCGTTGCGGAGGCGCATGCCCACGGCCGCCGCGCACAGCAGAAACGCCAGCAGCAGAAGCCGCATGACGCGCTTGTCGCGGCGGCGCACCCAGATTCGCAGCGCGACGATGCGCGCCTTTGTTTTGCCGGTCAATGTGGCTGCCTCTCTTTCCGCTGTGACGCTGTATTCGGTTATGTATATTCAAACGCCCACCCCGAATATGCCTGCGCACAGGCGAATCGGGATGGGCGTTTGCGCTAAAAAGGCGATGCGCGCGGCCTTACAGCCGGTATTCGTCGGTCACGATCGACGGGCCGGAGACGGCTTCCGCCGCGGCCTGCCGGAGCAGGACGGCTTCCGCCGAATCCACGCCGGCGGGCGCATAATCGACGTCGAGCGGCGAATCGCCGTACAGCGATGCAAAATGGCAGAGCGCGGCCAGATAGCTGCCCGTCAGGGACGGGTGCGAGCAGTCCTCCGTGTACAGCGCGATTTCGGGGTGGCGCGTATGAACGGCGTAAAACGCCGTGCCGACGGGGGAGACGAGACAGCCCTGCTCGGCCGCAATCTTTTCGTAGGCGGCGGCCAGCCGCAGCGTCATCTCGCGGTTTGTCCAGCCGTGCGCGTCCAGCGTTTCGCACGGCTCCTTCCGGCCCCACGTCTGGTAGAGCAGGATGCGTACGTCGCCCGTCCGCCGCAGCCGCGCGCACAGCGTCCGCACGGCGTTGAAAAAGGGCGTTTTGTCGTCCAGCGCCGGCCGGACGCTGAATTCCTGAAGGAAAACGGCGTCGAAGCGCTCGCTCTGCAAAAGCGCTTCGAGCTTGGCGCCGCATTCGTCCGCCGGGTCGGCGTGTCCTTCCAACGTGTGTCCGCCTTTTGTGACCGAGCGGACCTGCAATTCGTATCCCCGCGAGCGGGCGATCTCGCCGAACAGGGACGGCAGGTCGTTGCAGTAGGTGTAGCTGTTGCCGATGAAAAGAACGCTGCGCGGCGCGTTCAGATGCGTTGTGTCCATAACCGAATTCTCTCCTTCATTTCCGTAATGCCGAGGACGCCGTGGGCAAAGCCCTTTTTTACCAGCTCCGCGGGCAGATATTCGTCGTATTTTTCAAACAGGGGCAGCTCCTTCGGGTAGACCAGCTCCATCGGGTCAAGCGGTTTCTCCGCCTCCTCGGCCAGCACGCGGAAAAAGGTCTCGCGGTCGGCCTGCATCGTGAACTGGATGAAGTACGGGCGCGAGGAATCCAGCCCCCGGATTCCCAGCAGCGGCGCGCAGCGCAGCTTGAGGAAGCGCTCCAGCGCCAGAAACGCCAGCCCGAAAACCGGCCAAAAGAGCAGCAGCTTGATGTGCGAAAATTCCGGCGTGTTGAGCTTAGCAGCGGCTCGCGCCCGACGCCCGCGTTGCGCGCCGTATGCCGCGCCTGCGCGAGACGCGCCGCGGCGTTCTTCATCAGGTAGGGATATTGCGTTTCTTCGCACAGCACCTGCCGCATCCGCTCGAGGATTTTGGTATGAATGTCGCCCGGGCATTGCCCGAAATAGGCGGGGACCTTGCCCTTGACCTCCTCGCAGTAGACCATGTGCCGCTTGTGGTCGACCTCCTCCACCACCCAGACCTGTCCGGCGATGGCGATTTTCTCGCCCGCCGGCGGCGGCAGACAGATGGTGCCCAGCTCGTGCGAACGGCAGCGCACGGTGTATTCCTCGTTCTCCTGAAACACCGCGTAGAACTTGTAGGACGAGGTCAGCCGCTCGCCCGCCAGCCCGACGATCAGCCCGCCCGTCTCGGTCCGCTGGATGTGCTCGGTTTCGAGCAGATGTCGCAGCAGCAGCTTGAAGTCGTCCTGCGTGACGCGGTGGAAGTAGCTCAGCGTCAGCACGCGCGAGGCCAGCGCCGCCGGCGACATCTCCCCGCAGGAAGCCAGCGTACACATCGTCTGATGATACAGCAGGCTGTATGGCAGCCGGTCGAGCTTGGGCGGCTCCACCCAGCGCTCCTCCAAATACACCTGTACGAGCGCGATGCCCTGAAGCAGCTTCCACGGGATGGTCGTCGGCAGCATCGCGCGCGGCTCGGGCTGCTCCTCGCGCATCACGAACCACATCTCCGGCGGCAGGTCGCGCCGCCCCGTCCGGCCCATCCGCTGTAAGAAGGAGGAGACCGTGAACGGCGCGTCGATTTGGAACGCGCGCTCCAGCCGCCCGATGTCGATGCCCAGTTCCAGCGTCGCGGTCGTCACCGTTGTCTGGTACTGCTCCTCGTCCTTCATCACTGCCTCGGCCGTCTCCCGATAAGCGGCCGATAGATTGCCGTGGTGGATTAGGAAACGGTCGGGCTCGTTTCGGTATTCGCAGTATTGCCGCAGCGTCGTCGTCACAGCCTCGCATTCCTCGCGCGAGTTGACGAAAATCAAGCACTTCTTCCCGCGCGTGTGCTCGAAAATGTAGCCCATCCCCGGGTCGGCCTGCTCGGGCATAACGTCGGTCGGCGCTTCGGGAATCGGCAGCGCGCCGGCCGCCGCTTCGCCGTCCCCGCCCGCCTGCGGGCCGGTAATGTAGAAATGCTCCATCGACAGCCGCCAGCGCGCGCCCTTGCTCTCGAGCTTGGGAATCACGGTGCCCCGCCCCGTCCCGGCCGCGAGGAAGCGCCCCGTGCCCTCCGGGTCGCCGATGGTCGCCGACAGACCGATGCGCCGCGGATTGACGCCCGCCAGCTTGGACAGCCGTTCAATCAGACAGAGCGTCTGCCCGCCGCGGTCGCCGCGCATCAGCGCGTGCACCTCGTCGATGACGATGAAGCGCAGGTCGCCGAACAGGCGCACGAGGTCCATATGCTTGTGCAGCAGCAGCGCCTCGAGCGACTCGGGCGTGATTTGCAGGATGCCGGAGGGGTTTTTGAGCAGCTTGGCCTTGTGCGACTGCGCCACGTCGCCGTGCCAGTGCCAGACGGGGATGTCCGCCTCGGCGCAGAGGTCGTTCAGCCGTGCAAACTGGTCGTTGATGAGCGCCTTCAGCGGGCCGATGTAGATGGCGCCCACCGAGCTCGGCGGGTCCTCCGAAAACAGGGTGAGGATGGGGAAGAAGGCCGCCTCCGTCTTGCCCGACGCGGTCGAGGCGGAGAGCAGCACGTTCTCGTCGGTGTTGAAGATGGCGTCGCCCGCCGCGACCTGAATGGCCCGCAGCGCTTCCCAGCCGCTGCGGTAAATGAAATCCTGTACAAAGGGCGCGTAGCGCTCGAAAATGCCCATCGGCTCTCCTCCCGCCTTACAGTTCAAATTCGGCGAAGGCTTCCTCCGCCGGCGCCGCTTCCTCAAGCTGCGGCGGCGCGAACGCGAACGACTCGGAGCGCAGCAGCGCCGCGACGTCGGTCTGCGGATTCTGGTACACGATGTTCAGCAGCTCGATGAAATCGCGGATGACTTCGCGCGGGGTGATGTTGACGTCCGCGCCGATGCGCCCGAATTCAATTTGGATGAAAGCGACCATATCGGCTTCGCTGAGCTTCTGCGTGTAATCGAACAGCTCGGCGTGGATTTCCGCCAGCTTTTCGGTCAGCACCAGCAGTTCCTCGTAGGTCAGCGGCGCGAGCCGGATGACCGGCGCCAGCAAATCCTTCTCCGTCCCCTCGCGCCCGAAGCGGCCCTCCGCCAGCCGCGAGCGCAGCGCCTCGTAGCTGTACACGCCGCGGCGCGTGTCCTCGATGCACTGCGGCGTGCCGCACATGATGATGCCCAGATGTCTGGCGCGCCCCTGCAAGGCGTCATTGTACATCGTCAGCAGCTTTTCGTAGTTGTACTGCCGCGTGATCGCGTTGGGAATTTTATAAATGTTCACCAGCTCGTCGATGAGAATCAGCAGCCCGCTGTAACCGGCCTTTTGCAGAAACAGCGCGAACAGCTTGATGTAGTCGAACCAGTCGTCGTCGGTGATGATGATGTTCACGCCCAGTTCGTTTTTGGCCTCGGTCTTGGTCGTGTACTCGCCGCGGAACCATTTGACCACCTTCGCCTTCCCGTCATCGTCGCCGGCGGTATAGGCGCGGTAGTATATCGTCAGCAGCTTGGAAAAGTCGAAGCCGTGCACCATCTCGCTGAGCGCGCCTATGACCTCGCGGATCTTCCGTTCGGTCAGCTTTGCGAGCGCGGGGTCGTCCGGGGACAGACCGCTTTCGTCCGCCGCCTCGCTCTGCACGCCGCTCAGCCAGCGGTCGAGCACGAGCGTCAGCGCGCCGCCCTCCGGCCGCGTTTTGGTCGACATGTTGCGGATAAGCTCCTTGTAGGTCGCCAGGCCCTGTCCCTTCGTGCCCTGCAAACGCCGCTCGGGCGACAGGTCGGCGTCGACCACGACGAAGCCCTTGTCCATCACATAATTGCGTATCGTTTGCAGCAGAAAGCTCTTGCCGCTGCCGTATTTCCCCACGATGAAGCGGAAGGACGCGCCGCCCTCGGCAATGATGTCTATGTCGTGCAGCAGCGCGCCGATCTCGGCCTCCCGCCCGACGGTGATGTAGGGAAGCCCCACCCGCGGCACCACGCCGCCCTTGAGCGAGTTGATGACCGTGGAGGCGATCCGTTTCGGAATTTTCATATTGGTCAAACGATTCCTTTCAATTCTTCGATATAATCCCCGACCGGCTCGGGCGTGTCGCCGTCGAACGCCAGAACAGTGTCGCCGAACAGGTCGAACAGCTTTTCGTTGATCGCGTCGGCCAGCAGCGAGGGCATCGTCCGCCCCGCTGCGGCTTTCCAGTCGCCGCCGTGCAGCAGGCAGGCGAGGAACGCGCGCTCGGCCTCGTTCAGCGGCGACCCGCCGCCCGACGGCGCCTGCTGCGCGGCGGGCGCGGGCGGCGCTTCCGCTTCCGGCTCCGGCTCGCGTTCGCTTTCGGTCATCAGCTTCTCCCGCGTGACCGCCGCCGCCTGCCGGATGCCGCGCAGCTTGGACAGATCCAGTTCGATGCGCGGCCGTTCGCGCTGCTGTTTCTCCGCCAGAAATGCGTCGATTTCTTTGCCGAGCACGGACAACACGATTTTCGGCGTCTCGGCCGGCGACAGCGGGTGCTTGAAGCCGTATTTCTCCCGCATCAGCGCGTCGACGGCGCGCAGCAGCTCGCCCAGCTCCTTGCTCCGCCCGCGCGTGCCGTGGTATTTTTCGCACGTCCACTGCCCATGCACGCAGCGGTAGCGGTGGACGGGGTTCAACTCGTAGGTGTAGTCCTCGTAGCGCTTCTGGTCGTAAAAGACCGCCGATTCGAACGGATGGTAGGCACAGGCGCAGATCTGCCCGAAGCACCTTTCAAACAGGCTCTTTTTCCGATGCGCTTCGCAGTAGGCCGAGAGCGCGTCGTATGCGCGGCAGGCCACGGCGCGGACGTCGTCGGGGTTTTCCTTGAAAAACCGCGAGTTTTCCGTCCGATAGGCGGACAGCCGGACGAGCGCGTCAAAGCGCTCCGCTTCACTGCCGTTTTGCAGCGCCAGCAGCGCATCGTCGTATTCCGTGTCGGTCAGTCCGTGCAGGAGGGACTTGTCCAGCCCGTAATAGACGACGTAGTCGCGCAGCCAGACGCGCAGATAGCGGTCCAGCCCCGGCTCGAATACGCGGTAGGTCTGCCAGAACGCACGCAGCTTTTCATAGCCCTCCTCGGGAGACTCGCCGCAGACGCGGTTGAGCAACTCGTACACATAGACGTAGACGAACGACAGCGGGCAGGGCTGCACGTCGCCGCGCCGCACGTTTGTTCGCCAAGTGAAATAACCGCGCAATTGGCGGGTGTCCATCGTCTCATAGGTCGGGAAGTAGCGGACGAACTGTCCGGTGTACGCAAAATCGTCCTCGTAGGCGGCCATCATCACCGCCTGATCGTAGAAGCGCTTTTCGGCGCTCTGGCGGTAGAAGCTGAAGCTCTCCGCCAGCTTCCGCATCTGCCGGATTTCGTCGGGCACATAGTTGGACAGCTTCCCGGCCGGCTGCAAAATCGGCTCGTCGCGGTATACGCCCGGCTCGCTTTCGTCCCGCCTGAGCTTGGGATTGGCGAGGATTTTTTCAATCAGCGCCTCGATTTCAATATCCGCCGTAGCCGCACACCGCCTTTCCCTGCATTATATTATTTGAATTATAGCATAAAGAAAATCGTTTGTAAAGGTGTTGTTCAAGGTTGACAAAACCAAATCGGCGGGCTATAATGGGGCAAAGACCATACGCGAAAGGCCGTAAGGTCAGGAAGAAAGAGAGGATTACTTTTATGAAGGTGCTGCTGATTCTCAGCGACGGGATGCGGCCGGACGGACTGGACGCGCACCCCGCCGCTGCCCGCCTGATGCGGGAGGGGAGCTATACCCTCCGCGCGCGGACCGTGATGCCGTCGGTCACGCTGCCCTGCCATATGTCGCTGTTCCACAGCGTGGACCCCGGACGGCACGGAATTCTGACCAATACCTATGTGCCGCAGGTGCGTCCCGTCACGGGCCTGTTCGAGTGCCTGCACGCCAATGGGAACACCACCGCGATGCTGTACGACTGGGAGGAGCTGCGCGACCTCGCCCGTCCCGGCGCGCTGGCGAAAAGCCTGTTCCTGTCGGGCGGCACATACGGCTACGAGCAGACCGGCGCGCAGCTCTGTGAGACCGCTAAAGCCTGGCTGTCCGGCGGCGGAATCGATTTCGCCTTCCTCTACCTCGGCTGGCCGGACGCAGCCGGCCATACATACGGCTGGCTGAGCGACGAATATTTCCGCGCGGTCAACGCCACCTGCGACCGCGTCGGCGAGGTCGTCGACTGCCTCGGGGACGAATACACGATCATTCTCACCGCCGACCATGGCGGACACGACCGCTGCCACGGGTTCGACTGTCCGGAGGATATGACCATCCCCGCCTTTTTCCGCGGAAAGCCGTTCGAGGCCGGCCGCGAGCTGCAAGGGGTGTCCATCAAGGACATCGCGCCTACCGTCGCCGCGCTGCTGGGCGCGGCTGCGCCGGAGGAATGGGAGGGTACAGCCGTCCGATGGAGCGAATAGAGGACAAACAGCGGGTGACGCGGCTGATGCTGCTGTTTATGGCGACCTACCTCGTCAGCTATCTGACCCGCGTCAATTACGCCGCCGTCGTCACTGAGATCGCCGACGCGGAGGGGATGCTCCGCTCGGTCGCTTCGCTGGCGCTGACCGGCAGCGCGGTGACCTACGGCGTCGGGCAGCTCCTCAGCGGATGGCTCGGCGACCGCATCCAGCCGCGCACGCTCGTGTTCGGCGGCCTGCTGACGACGATTCTGACCAACCTGCTCATCCCGCTGTGCGGCACCGCGTATCAGATGGCGGCGGTCTGGTGCGTCAACGGGCTTGCGCAGGCGTTTATGTGGCCGCCGCTCGTGCGGCTGATGTCCACCCTCTTTTCGGCGGCGGATTATAAGCGCGCCTGCGTCGTCGTTTCGTGGGGCAGCAGTCTGGGGACGATTCTCGTCTACCTCGCTTCGCCGCTCTGCATCCGTCTGGCGGGCTGGCGGAGCGTGTTTCTCGTCTCTGCCGCCGCAGCGTCGGTGATGGCGGCCGTCTGGCTTTGCAAATGTCCGCGCATCGCGCCGGCGGCTGCCGAAAAGCCGGCCGCCGCGCCGGCTGCGCGGGCCTTCCCTTGGTCGCCGATGCTTGCGGCTATCCTTTTCTGCATCGTTCTGCAGGGCAGCCTGCGCGACGGCGTGACGACATGGCTGCCCTCGCTGCTTTCGGATGCATTCGGGCTCGGAAACGAGACCTCCATCCTCTCCGGTGTGGTGCTGCCGGTGTTCAGCATAGCGGCGTTTCAGCTCGTGTCACTCGTCTACCGCCGCGCAATTCGCAACGAGCTGACGCTCGCCGGCCTGCTGTTCGCGGGCGGCACGCTGTCGGCGCTGCTGCTGGCGCTCTTTCATACCGGCGGAGCCGCGCTTTCGGTGGCGGCCGCGGCGCTGCTGACCGGCTGTATGCATGGCGTCAATTTGATGCTCATTTGTATGCTGCCTCCTTATTATGCCGGATACGGCCGCATTTCGCTCGTTTCGGGTATGTTCAATGCCTGCACCTACATCGGCAGCGCCGCGTCCGCCTACGGAATGGCGGCGTTTTCCGAATCGTTCGGGTGGGACGGCACAATTCTGCTCTGGCTGGCGGTCGCGCTGACCGGCGGACTGCTCTGCTTTGCGTTTGCGAAACGCTGGAGCGGCTTTGCAAAGCGCGCCGCAGCGGAGAAGCCGTAAATACGAAGCAAAAAATACGGCCGCTTTCCGTTCGGAAAGCGGCCGCGCCGCGTCTGCGTACTCAGAGTTGTGTGCGGATGTAAGCCGTAAGGACGGCAAGCGCGCCGTCCGTGCATCCGTTGCCGTTGACGACCAGATCCGCCCGCCACCGGCTCGGTTCAACGAATTCGTCGTGCCGTGTGCGCACGAGGTCGAGGTATACGTCCGCGATTTCGTCGAAGGAACAGCCCCACTGCATATTGCGCCGGAGCCGCCGCACGATCCGCTCGTCCGCGCGGCAGTCGACGTACAGCCGCAAATCCAGCATTTCGTACAGCGCGCGGTCCCAGAGCGTCAGCAGGCCTTCTACGATCAGGACGCGGCAGCCGCCGCTTTCCGCAGCCTCGGCCGCGTCCCGCCGCAGACGCGGCAGATCGAACGCCTCCGGGCAGTTGTCGTCCCGGTAACGCCGCCCCGTGCTTCCGACCGCCGACGGTCGCTCTGCTTCCGGCTTGAAATAGGCGTCCATAGAAAGCAGCAGAACGTCTATGTCCGCCAGCGCCGTCTGAAGCTGCCGCGCAAAGGTCGTTTTCCCGCCGGCACTGCCGCCGGCGATGCCGATGATATACGCTTTTTGCATCTTCACTCCCACTTGTCTGCATAGGTTGCCCTCATTGTAACAGCGGCGCCGCGCTTTGTCAAGTGCGGCGCGCACCGAAAAGCAAAAAGCCATTTGCTTTGGCATGGCCGGAAAACTGCGGGCTTTGCGGACGGCGCGCCGTTCTTTCCGATTTGCTGCCTCGCTGTGTAATAATGCCGAACGTCCTGCTTCGTCCCGCCGGCGCAGCCTGCGGACGAGCGCTTCCCGGAGGTTTATCAAGCGGGGGAGGGGGAGGTCTGCGTCTCCGCCTGCCGGAACAGGTTTTTTCAGAAAAATAAATCGGAAAATTTCAAAAAAGACTTGCAAAAAGAACGAAGATGTGGTAATATACATAAGTCTGCTGAGGTCGTAGGCCGGAAAGACGTCTGTCCGTACCCAAACGGGCGGAATGCACGCCTGTCGAGCGGAATTCGCCGTACAGCAGCACCCATCCCGGATTCCAGATACCCGGGTACATATACGGAAGCGTATCGAAGTGGTCATAACGGGCCTGACTCGAAATCAGGTAGTCCTCACGGGCTCGTGGGTTCGAATCCCACCGCTTCCGCCATTGGAAACCGCATAAACCCAGTGTTTATGCGGTTTTTTCATACCCAAATACTCTTACGGTAGGAATGAAAATTCCTGCCGTTTTGTTGTTTTCAGGCGCGTCCGTACTATGTTTCACGATAGCCATATACCGCTTCTTCTGCGCGCTTTCGGGAAAGACGCCTATCGGGAGAACTGAAAGTACTTACGCAGCTTGCACCCGTTTCGGCTCAGGCGCTTCGCTGTATTTTGCTTATAAATGCCGAAGCCGCCTGTATAACAGACGGCTTGATACACAAAATTCAAAATAGGCATATCTTTTTGTCAGATATGTTGAAAACGAAAAGAGTTTGTGCTAAACTAAAAGCGGAGGTGCTGTTATGGAGCTTCGTGTACTGCATTATTTTTTAGCCGTCGCAAGGGAAGAAAACTTTACAAAGGCCGCCAATATGCTTCACGTTACGCAGCCGACGCTGTCAAGGCAAATTGCAGATTTGGAGCAGGAGCTTGGCGTGAAGCTGTTTGTGCGCAGCAATCATAACATCATTTTGACCGAGGATGGAATGATATTGAAGCGACGGGCGCAGGAAATCTTATCCTTGGCAGACAAAACAAAACGGGATTTCTTACAGAAGGACGAGGCGCTCTCCGGCACGATTTCCATCGGCAGCGGCGAATTTCGCTCAACGGAATATCTGGCCAAAATCATTGCGGAATTCCGCAGGAAATATCCCAATGTGAATTATGAAATATACAGCGGCAATGCAAATAACATTCGTGATTATATCGAGAGAGGCTTCCTCGACATAGGTCTGATGTCAGAGCCGGTGGATATGCGCAAATATAACTTTGTCAATATGCCGGTCAAGGAGCAGTGGGGCGTGTTTGTCCCGAGCGGTTCCGAGTTGTCCGAAAGGGAATACGTCAGACCGGAGGATTTGGCCGGAATGTCGGTTGTGACGGCGACAGGCGACTTCAACCAAAGCCGAATCGGGAAATGGCTTGGCGACTATAAGGAGCGGGTAAATATTGCGGCGACCGCAAATCTTCCGTATAACGAGGCGGTGCTGGCCAAAGAAAATATAGGCGTTATGCTCAGCATAAACCTGAACTGCACCTACAACGATTTACGGTTTATTCCCCTGCAGCCCGTTTTGGAGCTTTCCACGGTCTTGGGATGGAAAAAGGAGCAGATCTTTTCGGCCACCACTTCTGCGTTTATCGATTTCGCAGCACAATACCTAAAAGGCATATCTTGCGATAAAATATAGGTATTTGACATTTCAAAGAATCGGATTTATAATAAAGGCGTTCCAAAACGGAGCGCCTTTATGCTTTATTTTTTGTAGATTTTGAAAGGAGCTATGATGACGATTTTTGAGGCGAGCGAAAAATATAACATTCCCGTCAAGATACTGCGGGCGTATGAGAGCTGGGGACTGTGCGGCGAGGTGAAAAAGGTGATGGGCTCATGGCAGTATGACGACAGCGACATCGAGCGTTTGAGTACTATTATGACGCTTCACGACATCGGCTTTACAAATGCCGAGGTGGAAAGATATATGAAATTGCTTCTGCAGGGGGCGTCCGGCGAAGAGGAGCGGCTTAAAATGCTGGAAGCGAAAAGAAACGGAACGCTCGATGAAATTCATTTTAAGGAACGGCAATTGGACCGGCTGGATTATCTGCGGTTTGAAATGAAATCGCAGAACAGGAATACTACGAAAAGGAGAACGTCAAAATGAAAAAACTTGTTTCTGTTTTACTGGTACTCACGCTGCTGCTCGCTTTTGCGGCCTGCGGCAGTACGAATGATGAAAGCTCTTCCTCTGCCCCGCAGCAGACGAGCGCTTCCAATTCCGCGCCCGCCGAAGAATCAAGCCGGACAAACGATTCTTCCGCGTCCGGCGAAGGCGCGGGCGGCTCGAATTCTTCTTTCACGCCCGCCGAAACAGGCGCCAACGCATTGGTCGTTTACTTTTCTTGGTCGGGCAACACCGAAAATGTCGCCAAAGCCATTCAAAGCCAAACCGATTCCGACATTTTTGAAATCGTACCCGCCACGCCGTACAGCGATGATTACAATACCGTTTTGGATGTGGCGCGGGAGGAACAGCGCAGCAACGCCCGCCCCGCCATTTCCGGCAGCATCGAAAACATCGAGCAGTACGACGTGATCTATGTGGGCTTTCCCAACTGGTGGGGCGATATGCCGATGATTCTCTATACCTTTTTCGATACATACGACCTGTCCGGCAAAACGGTCGCCCTGTTCTGCACCAGCGGCGGCAGCGGCCTTTCGGGAACGGTGAATGAGGTGAAATCGCTTGAACCGAACGCGACTGTCACGCAGGGCCTTCACATCGGCAGCGGTTCGTCGTCCAACCCGGACAATGCGGTCAGCGAATGGTTAAACGCCTTGGGGCTGGCGAAATAGGGAAATAGGGGGAATCGTATGAAAAAGCTTGCAGCTCTGCTTGTACCGCTTTTCCTCCTATTCTCTTTGGCGGCCTGCAGTCCGGCAGAGAATTCCGGCGTCAATTCGGCCCGACCGTCCGCAAGCCATTCTTCGGAGGGAAACGATATGCAGATACCCGAGAGCTTTGTTTGGATTCAAGGCGGCTCCTTTCAGATGGGCAGCCCCGAGTCCGAAGCGTGGCGCAGCGATGATGAAACGCAGCACACGGTCACGGTCAGCGGTTACTATATGAGCAAATACGAGCTGACGCAAAAGGAATACGAAGAAGTTATGGGCAGCAATCCGAGCAATTTCAAAGGAGAGCATCTGCCGGTGGAGAATGTCTCCTGGCTCGACGCAGTGGCCTATTGCAACGCCCGAAGCGAGAGGGACGGCTTGACTCCGGTTTATACAATCGACGGGCAAACGGTTTCTTGGGACAGAAGCGCCAACGGCTACCGACTGCCCACCGAAGCCGAATGGGAATACGCCTGCCGCGCCGGTACGGACACGCCGTTTTATATGGAAAGCTCGCCGAGCGCCGAGGACGCAAACTATTACGGCCATTACCCTTACGAAATCGAAGACCACTATTTTTCGCAGGGCAATCTGGAGGTAAAGCCCGGCGTATACCGGCAAACCACGGTTTCGGTAGACAGCTTTTCCGAAAACCCTTACGGTCTTTACAATATGCACGGCAATGTAAGCGAATGGGTGTGGGATTATTACGGCGCATATCCAACCGACGCGCAGACCGACCCGTCGGGTCCCGCCTCCGGCACGCTTCGGGTTTACCGCGGCGGCGGCTGGAACGACTTCGCTAAAAACATGCGCTCGGCGTATCGGGCCACGCTGGAACAGAATAAAGGCAGCTTTAATCTAGGCATTCGCCTGGTGTTGAATGCCGAACCCGGTTCCGGCAGCGTTTCGGGTACGGGAGAGCAAACGGCGTCTGCCGACGGCAACGGAAGGATTTTAATCGCCTATTTCTCGTGGGGCGGGAACACAAGGGGCATCGCCGAAGAAATCCGGCGTCAGACGGGCGCAGACCTGTTTGAAATCACAATGGTGAACCCGTATTCGAGCGATTACAACACCGTTTTGGATGAGGCGCAGCGGGATCAGAACGCGCAGGCCCGCCCCGAACTTGCGGCCCACATAGAGAATATGGACGAGTACGATATTGTTATGCTCGGTTATCCCAACTGGTGGGCTTCGATTCCTATGCCGGTTGCGTCTTTCCTCGAAGAATACGATTTTTCGGGCAAAACGATTCTTCCGTTCTGCTCTCACGGCGGCGGCCGCTTCGGACAAAGCCTGACGGCGATTGCCAAGCTCGCGCCAAACGCCGCGATGGGCGAAGCGCTTTCGATTCACTATTCGGGCGGCTCGACGCTTTCGGGCGATGTGACCGATTGGCTGCGCGGCAATGGAATCCAATAAATATAAGGGAGGAGCTTTTTACAATGAAAGTGCCGGAGCAAAAACAGTTTGAAGAAATCAACGTATTCGGAACGGGGAAGCCCAACGACGCGTTTGCGCGGTATTTTGTCGGCAAATCCTTTTTGAACCCGCTGACCAACCCGCAGGAAACCGCTGTTTTCCTCGCCAACGTGACCTTTGAGCCGGGCTGCCGCAACAACTGGCATATACATCACGCCAAAAGCGGCGGCGGTCAGATTCTCCTTTGCACGGCGGGCGAGGGCTGGTATCAGGAGGAAAACAAACCGCCCGTTTCCCTCACCGCAGGAACGGTCATCACGATTCCGGCAGAGGTGAAGCATTGGCACGGTGCGAAAAAGGACAGCTACTTCTCACACATCGCCGTAGAGGTCCCGGGCGAGGGTGCGTCGAATGAATGGTGCGAGCCTGTGGACGATGAAGCCTATAACAAGCTGGAGGGATAATCAAGATGAAAAAATTAGTCGCATACTTTTCGGCAAGCGGCGTCACCAAAGCCGCAGCCGAGCGTTTGGCAAAGGCGGCCGGCGCGGACCTCTTTGAAATCAAGCCTGCCGTCCCCTATACCCGCGCCGATCTGGATTGGATGAACAAGAAAAGCCGCAGCTCTGTTGAGATGAACAATCCCGATTCCCGCCCCGAAATCGAAGCGCGGCTTTCCAATATGGAGGACTACGACACTGTATTTCTCGGTTTCCCGATCTGGTGGTATGCGGCGCCGACCATTATCAACACCTTTTTGGAAAGCTACGATTTTGCGGGCAAAACGATTCGCCCCTTCGCCACCTCCGGCGGCAGCGGGATGGGGAAAACCGTGGAAGTGCTGCGGCCTCTTTGCCCGGGCGCGCATTGGGAGCCGGGCAAAATGCTCAACCGCGCTTCGGATCGCGAGCTGGAAAGCTGGGTCAAGGGCCTTTGAGCGAAGCATACGATTTATGACGGAAAAAGAAAAAATGCGCAGCGGCGAATTCTATGATACAAGGGATTCGGAGCTTCGGCGTTTGAGCGGCAATGCCAAAGACCTTATGCGGGTTTACAACAGCCTGCCCGCGGAAAATAGGGAGCTGCGGAATCGGATCCTTCGTTTGCTGTTTGGCTTTTGCGGTGAAAATGCCCGTGTCAATCAGCCGGTGTGGGTGGACTACGGCTGCCATATTTCCCTCGGCGCCGGCAGCCTTATCAATATGAACTGCACCCTTTTGGACACGGGCAGAATTACCATCGGCGACAATACCCTGCTCGGCCCCGATGTGAAAATTTACACCGCCGTTCACCCTGTTTCGGCAGATGAACGTATGTATACCGACGCGTGCGGACGCTTGGCGATCCGCACGCGGACTGCGGATGTAACGATCGGGAGCCATGTTTGGATCGGGGGCGGGGCCGTCATCCTGCCGGGCGTCACCATCGGCGACAATGCCGTAATCGGCGCGGGAAGCGTGGTCACACGGTCGGTCCCCGCGAATGCCGTCGCCTGCGGGAATCCCTGCAGGGTAAAAAAGCTGCTGGCCCCATCCGATTCTTAGGGAAGGTGAGCTTATGCAATATACGAAATTGGGGAACTCCGATTTGCGTATATCCCGTATTTGTATGGGTTGTATGGGATTCGGGGAAGCGGGAAACGGCCAGCATAGCTGGACGGTCGATGAAGCGCATTCCCGTGCAATCATCAAAAAAGGGCTGGAGCTGGGCGTCAACTTCTTTGATACGGCGATCGCCTATCAAAGCGGAACAAGCGAACAGTATCTCGGCAGAGCGATTCGGGACTTTGCGAAGCGTGATGATGTTGTGATTGCGACGAAATTCCTGCCCCGGACCGATGCGGAGCTGGAAGCGGGCGTTGCCGGACAGCGGCATGTGGAGAGAATGCTGGATAAAAGCCTCCAAAATCTCGGAATGGACTATGTGGATTTGTACATTTGCCATATGTGGGATTACAATACGCCGCTTTACGACATTATGGAGGGCTTGAACAATGCCGTCCGAGCGGGCAAGGTCCGTTATATCGGGATTTCCAACTGCTTCGCCTATCAGCTTGCACAGGCGAACGCGCTTGCCGAACGGGAAGGCTTTGCAAAGTTCGTATCGGTGCAGGGACACTACAACCTGATCTTTCGGGAGGAAGAACGGGAGATGGCAAGGCTCTGCCGCGAGGAAAATATAGCTATGACGCCGTACAGCGCGCTTGCGGGCGGGCGGCTTGCCAGACGCCCCGGCGAAACCTCCAAGCGTCTGCGGGAGGACAGCTACGCAAAGCTGAAATATGACGCCGCCGCCGAACAGGACGGCGTCATTATAGACCGCGTGGCTGCGCTGGCAGACAAACGCGGCGTATCTATGACCGAAATATCCCTTGCATGGCTGCTGACAAGGGCCGCCGCGCCTGTCGTGGGCGCGACAAAGGTCCGTCACATCGAGGAGGCGGCCAAGGCGGTTTCGCTTACGTTGACCGCCGACGAAAGGGTCTATTTGGAGGAGCTCTATGTTCCCCATAAACTGGTGGGCGTCATGGCACAAAACACGCCTGCCGCCGCAAGGGAGAAGCATGTGTGGTCGGTCGGCAGTCAAAGCATCTGAAAGGAGAACGGAAAATGGATTTGCATCAAACAGACCCCGAATTTGCAGAGCGCTTTGCGTATTTTGCATTTCAGGAGGTTATAAATGAAGAAAATCAGCAGTTAGATGAAAAGACGCGCTACATGGCGATTTCGGCGGCGCTGATCGGCTGCGGCGCTGTGGACGCATACAGGGAAATGCTCCCCCGAGCGTTGGAAAACGGCCTCACGCCGATCGCCGTAAAGGAAATTGTCTATCAGGCAACCGACTATTTAGGGTATGGCCGAATCCTGCCCTTTCTGCGGGTCACAAATGAAACGTTTGCCGAGAGGGGCATAGAGCTTCCGCTCGACGGGCAGGCGACGACCACCCTTGAAAACCGGCTGGAAAAAGGCGTGGAGGCGCAGATGAAAATTTTCGGCGCGCACATGCAGGAGGCTTGGAAAACAGGTCATATCAACCGCTGGCTGGCGGCGAACTGCTTTGGCGATTACTATACCCGAGGCGGTTTGACCCTTGCGGAGCGCGAGCTTATTACCTTTTGCTTCCTGATGGCGCAGGGCGGCTGTGAGCCGCAGCTAATCGCGCATTCCAAAGGAAATATGCGTATGGGAAATGACAAGGATTTGCTGCTCAAGGTCGTTTCCCACTGCCTGCCGTATATCGGCTATCCCCGCAGCCTGAATGCGGTTTCCTGCATCCATAAGGCGGTGGAGGAATGAAGCTGAAAACCGCCGTTCAGGTCTCGGTTGATCTTTTGATGACGCTGGCGCTGCTTGTCCTGATGGGGTATCATTTGTGGGGAGATGTCCTCCACGAATGGGTGGGGGCGGGGATGCTGCTGCTCTTCCTTGCGCACCATATTTTGAACGGGCACTGGTACAAAGCCTTAGGCAAGGGAAAGTACAGCGCCATGCGGATTGTAACGCTCTGTGTGGATACGCTCGTGCTTGTCGCTATGCTCGCGCAAATGTACAGCGGCATCGTGATGTCCCGCTATGTGTTTGATTTTCTGCCGTCGGTCGGCGGTATGGCGTCGGCCCGGGGGCTGCACATTCTCGGCGCATATTGGGGATATATTCTTCTGAGCCTGCATTTGGGACTGCACTGGAATATGATTTTGGGCTTGTCCCGAAAGGCGATGGGACTCAAAGGCCATGCAAAGGCGCGCAGCGTCCTTGCGTTTGCCGCGGGCTTCGTCGTCGCCGGATATGGCGTGTGGGCTTGGATTCGCAGGGATTTCCCGACTTATCTGTTTTTGAAAAGCGAGTTCGTGTTTTTGGATTACGGCGAATCGAAGCTTTTGTTTTATATAGACTATCTCGCGCTTATGGGGCTTTGCATCTTTATCGCCCATTACGGCGCAAAGGCGATACGAAAATTAAGAAAGAAATCGGAGGCACAATGATGGAGCTTCAAACGTTAAGCAACGGCAGAAAAATCCCCGTTTTGGGGCTTGGGACTTGGTTTATAGACGATGATAAAGCGGCTCAGGCGGTCGTTTCCGCCGTGGAAATCGGCTATCGTCATATAGACACCGCGCAGGCCTACGGCAACGAAAGAGGCGTCGGCGTCGGCATCAGGACCTGCGGGGTCCATCGGGAAGCGCTTTTCCTTACAAGCAAGGTGGCGGCGGAGGCCAAAACCTATGACGCAGCCGCCAAATCCATCGATGCATCGCTCGAAAAACTGGGTCTGGACTATATCGATTTGATGCTGATTCACAGTCCCCAGCCTTGGGCGGAATGGCGTGAGGAAAAACGCTATTTTGAAGAAAATATACAGGTGTGGAAAGCGCTCGAGGACGCGTATGCGGCAGGAAAGCTCAAAGCCATCGGGGTTTCCAATTTTCTGGAAGACGATCTTGAAAACCTGATTGCGCACTGCGGCATCAAGCCGATGGTAAATCAGCTTCTCATCCACATCGGAAATACGCCGGCGGCTTTGCTCGCGTATTGCAGAGAGCAGGGCATCGTCGTCGAGGCCTACTCTCCGATTGCCCACGGTGAGGCGCTGAAAAATGAAACGATTGCGGCCATGGCGCAAAAATACGGCGCTTCGGCAGCGCAGTTGTGCATTCAATATGTATTGCAATTGGGGACGGTCGCTTTACCCAAAACGGCAAATCCCGCGCATATGCGGGATAACGCCAATCTGCATTTTGAACTTTCAAACGAGGATATGGAACGCTTAAAGGCGCTGGATTTCAAGGACTACGGCGCATACAGCCGTTTCCCCGTGTTCAGCGGGAAATAACGGCGCGATGCAGGACGGAGAAGCGGCGATGAAAAAAGGAATTTTACTGTTTTTAAGCGCGCTGCTGTGCTTCGGCTTCGCCGCCTGTGCGGACCGGCAGGCGGCGGCGTCTGTTCCCGAGTCAAGCTCTCGGCCGGCGCAGCCGGATACACAAAGCGGTTCAGCAGCTTCAGAAGCAGCTTCCGCAGATTCGCAAACGGCGGAATCGTCTGCAGACAATGCAGAAGCGGGCGGGAAAAAAGCAAAGCTGACCATAAACGGACGGGAATTTGCGGTAACCTTATATGATACCCCTGCCGCCAACGCGCTTTATGAGCTGCTGCCTCTTGAACTGACCTTTGCGGATTTCAACGGCATAGAAAAAATCGCTTATATAGAGGACGAGCTTCCCACCGCGGGAGAGCCGGCGGCGTTTGACCCCGGCGTGGGCGATTTGTGCCTGTATGCGCCGTGGGGCAATTTATCCCTCTTCTACAAGGATTTCCGAAATTCCAACGGACTCGTCTCGCTCGGCCGTCTGGATGCGGGTATAGAGGTGATCGGCGGCATTCAGGAGGATTTCTCGGCCGTGCTGGAAAGGGCGGAGTCCTCCTATTCCTCCTGATCGTACGGGCGGTCCCTTCTGCGCTTTCTATAAGGCGTTGTCCCGCCAAGCGGAGGGTCCCGTAAACGCTCGAAAATGCTAAACCGCCGATGCTTCGGCAGGCCGAGCGTCTTCACGCGAGGGCCTTTGCGAAAACGCAAAGCGGCTGTATTCCGGCAGCAAATCCAAACAGCACCGTCCTTTTTCGGACGGTGCTGTTGTTTGCCGGCGGCTATCGGCGCTTTTGGGTATCTGCCCGCAAATGCGGAAAACAGGGCGGGGCGCGATGCGGGAAAGCCGGCGCTTTTGCCGGCGGGCTGACCTCGCGGCGCTGCGAAAAAGCAGACGCCGCGTGTGGGGAACGGCGGCGTTGCGCGAATCCGATGCCGACGGACGGAAAAGAGCGGCGGGAGCACCGTGCCGCAGCCCGAGTGCGCTGCGGCTTAGGGGGTCGCGTCCATACGAATCACCGTTATTTTCTTCTTTTTCAGCCTTGCCTGACGGATGACGAAATCCGTGCCTCTGGAATGCCCGTCCCAGAAGGCGAGCAGTTCGTCGGCGTAATCGATGATTTGCAGGTCGCGCTTAAACGGCGCGCCTTTTCCGTAACGGCGGTAATCGGGGAGAAATTCGGTCAGCGGGATACCGTTCCTCCGCGCATATTCGCCGGCGCAGCCGTCGATCCCTTTCGCTCCGCCCGATACGATCTCAGTGACGTTGTCCGGCAGATAGGGGCCGAGATCGCGGACATACAGCCGTCTTGACCCGATAACGGCAAGCCTCATATTCAGCCATCTCCTGAAAAAGAATGCGTTATTCTTATGCCATTATACCACCATTTTTGTTGTGACGCAATAATTCCACTATAATTATACCATAATAATTCAAGCGAGGTGTCATTATGGAGGATAAGCTCTTACGGTATACGCTGCGTGTGGATCGTCTTTTGTTTCGCAAATTCCGCTATATTGCGGAATCGGAGGGGCGATCGGCCAACAAGGAAATCGAGCAGTATATCAAGCGCTGCGTTGCGGAATTCGAAAAGACCAACGGGAAAATCGAGGTGCAGATCGACCAGCCGTGAAGACGGCCGCCGGCCGTTGGGCCGAATGCAGGACTGCGCGGAGGCTGCGGCGCGCGAAAAGAGGGCAGGGGTTCGCTCCTGCCCTCTTTTTCTGTGGGCCGGCCTGCCGTTTCGGACAACGTGCAGGCCGAATGTCTGTCGGCAAAAAGCACGGTAAGCGCATCGGTGCGGTGTGATGCGAGGATGCGCTTTGGGCTGCTGTCTGAAAAACGCTTTCTGTCGGCGCATTTGAATCCGACTGCTGCATTGCCCGCACTGCATACAGGCACAGCCGGAGGCTGCGAGATTTCGTTTGCGGGGAACGCGCGGGTTGGGAAACGGTCTGGCAGCGTTAAACGGCGGAATGCGCTCCTGTGTGTGCGGAATACCTCGGGGACGGCGGGCGGCGGACGGG
>ERZ827458.286-NODE-286-length-83905-cov-5.773357_pt1 | contig 83905 bp, 73 predicted proteins | sample MGYA00519706_ERZ827458 | MGnify/ENA primary metagenome ERZ827458 (study PRJEB31778, sample SAMEA3449309) | human gut metagenome | biome: human gut; feature: human-associated habitat; material: faeces | place: United Kingdom | collected 2010/2012 ...
AAGACCTGAAGCAGCAGGAGCAGCAGAAAACCAATGTCAAGGCGTTTATCGCTGCTGTGAAGAAGTACACGGATTTGCAGGAGCTTGACGCGGCTGTTCTTCGTGCTTTCATTGACAGGATCGAAGTTTCCCATATTGACAAGAAATCCAGAACGCGGGAAATCACCATCGTCTATAACTTCATCGGTGCATTTGACTTCACACGGGCAATAGAAAATGCCCGTAACACAAGTAAAAAAGAGCAAAGAACGGCATAGCCGTTAAGCTACACCGTTCCTTGCTTCAATGTTTTCCTAAGTCACCGCCCCATTAGGGCGGTTTTTTATTACCACAAAATCAAAACGACTGGAGGAAAACACATGGAATTCTTCAACTCTGCAATCGAAGTATTGCAAACGCTGGTCATCGCCCTTGGTACAGGTCTTGCGGTATGGGGCGCGATCAATCTTCTCGAGGGCTACGGCAACGACAACCCCGGCGCGAAATCGCAGGGTATCAAGCAGCTCATGGCTGGCGGTGGTGTGGCACTCATCGGCATCACACTTGTGCCCCTTCTTTCGGGCCTGTTCGGTTAATGGCAGCGGGTAAACTGCCATGCAAACCATCATCGACAAGATTACCGAATGGCTGAAAGGTATCTTAAGTGCCGGTATCAAGGACAATCTGTCGGGGATGTTTGACTCGGTGAACTCTCAGATCGGGGAGATCGCCGGTGAAGTGGGAAAGACGCCTGCCGCATGGAACGGTGGCGTCTTTTCCATGATCCAGTCCCTGTCGGAGAATGTCATCGTCCCCATTGCAGGGCTGATCCTCACCTTCGTCATGTGCTATGAGCTCATCCAAATGGTGATCGACAAGAACAATCTGCACGATGTGGATACCTGGATGTTCTTTAAGTGGATCTTCAAGACCTTCTGCGCGGTGCTCATCGTCACCAACACATGGAACATCGTCATGGGCGTATTCGATGCGGCGCAAAGCGTGGTGGGCAGCGCAGCAGGCGTGGTGATCTCAGATACACACATCGACATATCTGCTGTTCTCGGGAACCTGGATGCCACCCTTGCAGCAATGGAATTGGGGCCGCTGTTTGGGCTGTGGTTCCAGAGCCTGTTCGTGGGACTGACCATGAGCACCCTCACAGTATGCATCTTCGTGGTGATCTATGGGCGTATGATCGAGATTTACCTTGTCACATCTATTGCGCCCATCCCCATGGCTACTATGGTGAATCGGGAGTGGGGCAGCATGGGACAGAACTATCTCCGTTCCCTGCTGGCGCTTGCATTTCAGGCGTTTCTCCTCATCGTCTGTGTGGGTATTTATGCGGTACTGGTCAAAAACATCGCCACGGGTACGGACATCATGAACGCCATATGGACATGTATGGGCTACACGGTGCTTCTGTGCTTCACGCTCTTCAAGACGGGCAGCCTTGCAAAGTCCATCTTCAATGCACATTAAGGAGGGAATCATTTGGCATATGTAGACATCCCCAAAGACCTGACTTCGGTGAAAACCAAGGTCATGTTCAACTTAACCAAGCGGCAGCTAGTCTGTTTCGGCGGCGGGGCGCTCATCGGCGTACCGCTGTTTTTTGTTTTCAAAAGCTGTCTGCCCATCAGTGCGGCGGCGCTCATCATGATCATTGCCATGCTGCCATTCTTCATGCTGGCTATGTACGAAAAGAACGGTCAGCCGCTGGAAAAGCTCACCCATAACTTCATACAGGTGCGGTTTGTGCGTCCCAAGCAGCGCCCTTATCGCACGGATAATCTCTACACCGCCCTTGAGCGGCAGAAACAACTGAACAAGGAGGTTCAAGCCATTGTCAAAGGAAAAGCGCAGGCTCACACGGGAAGAAAAGCGGCAGATCGCCGCAGCCATCGAACGGGCAAAGCGCACAGATAAAAAGCAGCTGTCGGCACAACAGTCCATTCCATACCAATGGATGTATCAGGATGGCATGTGCCGCATCACCGACAACTACTATTCTAAGACCATCGAATTTCAGGACATCAACTATCAGCTGGCGCAGAACGAGGACAAAGAAGCAATCTTCGAGAACTGGTGCGAGTTCTTAAACTACTTCGATTCGTCCATCCACTTCCAGTTCACCTTCTTCAATACCGCAGCAGGAGCGGACGGTTTTGAGAATAGCATCCACATCGAACCCCAGCGGGATGACTTCAACAGCATCCGCAGCGAATATGCGGAGATGCTGAAAATCCAGCTCAGCAAGGGCAACAACGGTTTGGTGAAAACCAAGTATCTCACCTTCAGCATTGAAGCGGATAACCCAAAGCTTGCCAAGCACCGTCTGGAGCGCATCGAGAATGACATCCGGCTGAACTTCAAGCGCATGGGCGTTGCCACAAGCGCCCTGAATGGACAGGAACGGCTCAAACTCATGCACGGCATCTTCCACATGGATGGAGATGAGCGGTTTGCTTTCGACTGGAACTGGCTCCCGCCTTCGGGACTTTCCACCAAGGATTTTATTGCCCCCAGCGGCTTTGAGTTTCGGGAAGGGCGCACCTTTCGCATGGGAAAGAAGTACGGAGCAGTGTCCTTTCTGCAAATCATCGCCCCCAAGCTGAAGGATCGCATTTTGGTTGAGTTTCTTGACCTTGAGAACAGCGCCGTGGTCAGTATGCACGTGCAGTCCATCGACCAGACGGCGGCGATCCGCAACATCAAGCGCAAGATCACGGACTTGGACAAGATGAAGATCGAATCCCAGAAGCAGGCAGTCCGCAGCGGCTACGACATGGATATCCTACCCTCCGACCTTGCCATATACGGCGCTGTCGCCAAAGACTTGCTGCAAGACCTGCAGAACCGCAACGAGCGCATGTTTCAGCTTACTTTCACCATCCTGAACACAGCAGACACCAAGCAGCAGTTGGAAAACGCCGTATTTGCTGTACAGGGCATCGCGCAGCAGAACAACTGCCAAATCGTGCGGTTGGATTATCAGCAGGAAGAAGGACTCATGTCCTCATTACCCTTGGGTCTCAATCAGGTGGAAATCCACCGTGGATTGACCACCTCCAGCGTGGCGGTGTTCGTGCCCTTTACCACACAGGAGCTGTTCCAGATGGGCGGTGAAGCGCTGTACTACGGGCTGAATGCGCTGAGCAACAACATGATATTCGTTGATCGAAAGCTCTTAAAGAATCCCAACGGCCTCATCCTGGGCACACCGGGCAGCGGCAAGAGCTTTTCCGCTAAGCGCGAGATCGTCAATGTGTTCCTTGTGACCAAGGATGACATCATGATCTGCGACCCCGAATCCGAGTATTCACCCCTCGTTTTTCGCCTCCGTGGGCAGGTGGTACGTATCTCACCCACATCCAATCAGTACATCAATCCCATGGATATCAACCTCAATTACAGCGAGGATGAAAACCCGCTGTCGCTAAAGTCCGACTTCATCCTATCGCTCTGCGAGCTGATCGTAGGCGGCAAGGACGGCTTGCAGCCCGTTGAAAAGACGGTCATCGACCGTGCAGTGCGAAATGTCTATCGGGGCTACCTTGCAGACCCGCGTCCGGAGAACATGCCAATCCTCGGTGACCTGTACACGGAGCTCATGTCCATGGATGAGAAGGAAGCAAAGCGCATTGCATCTGCTTTGGAGCTGTATGTTTCCGGTTCTCTCAACGTGTTCAATCACCGCACCAATGTAAACATCCATAACCGGCTTGTGTGCTACGACATCAAGGATCTGGGCAAGCAGCTGAAAAAGCTGGGTATGCTCATCGTGCAAGATCAGGTGTGGAACCGTGTGACCGCCAACCGAATTAAGGGCAAGTCTACCCGCTATTACATCGATGAGATGCACCTGCTATTGAAAGAAGAACAGACGGCAGCCTATACCGTGGAGATTTGGAAGCGCTTCAGAAAATGGGGCGGCATTCCCACGGGGCTGACCCAAAACGTCAAAGACCTGTTGAAGTCCAACGAGATAGAAAACATCTTTGAGAACTCGGACTTCCTGTACCTTCTCAATCAGGGCAGCGGCGACCGTGAGATACTGGCGCACAAGTTGGGCATTTCCCCGGATCAGCTCTCCTACATCAAGAACTCCGGCGAGGGCGAAGGTTTGCTGTTTTACGGCAATGCCATATTGCCCTTCATCGACCGCTTCCCCAAGGATATCGCACCAGAGCTGTACAGCATCATGACCACCAAGCCCAATGAGGTGAAGCATGAGCAGGAAGCGTAATACTACCCGTCTCCACTTCACCGAGGAAGAACGGGTATCCCCCGAACTGAAGAAGCCCATTCAAAAAGCGGAGAAAGCGGCTGACCGAGTGGAACAGGTAAAGAAGAAAGCACGGCTGCAATTTGAGAGCGATGCACCTAAGCCACCCTCTAAACTGTCCCACGAAGTAAAGAAAGCTCCCGGCAGATTGCTTTCCGAGGAAGTACATCGGAATATCCGGGAATCGGAAGATGAGAATGTTGGTATTCAGGCAGCTCATGGAACGGAGCAAGCGGCAGAAACCGCCCTTCACATGGGCGAATCCGCTTACCACGCCCACAAGCTCAAGCCTCAGCGGGAACTTTACAAGGAAGAACAAAAGCTGGATCAGGCCAATGTGGATGCCCTTTACAAACAGAGTATCCGCAACGATCCACAAAGCGGTTCCAACCCAATGTCCCGCTATCGGCAGAAGCAGGCCATTAAGAAACAGTATGCTGCAGCAAAGAGCGGCAAGCGCACGGAACAAACCGTGAGGGGCGCAAAGAAAGCTGCACAGGAAACGGAAAAGGCCACCGAAAAGGTACTTCAATTCATTGGAAAACACAAAGTGGGCTTTCTTGTCTTTGGTTTGCTGGGTGTATTGGTGTTCCTGCTCATGAACACCTTTTCTTCCTGTTCTCAGATGGCGATGGGTACGGTGCAAAGCGTGGTGGGTACATCCTACCTTTCCGAGGACGAGGACATTCTTGCCGTGGAAAGAGCGTATATGCGTATGGAGGATGAACTGGATCGGCGCATCGACAGCATCGAAAGCGGGTATCCCGGCTACGATGAATACCGCTATTCGGTAGACGAGATCGGGCACAACCCATATGCGCTCATTTCTTATCTCACGGCAAAGTATGTGTCCTTCACGCCTGCTGAAATGCAGGCTGAACTGGAAACGCTGTTTCAGGAGCAGTATCGGTTGAATATTACGGAAAGCATTGAGATTCGTTACAGAACCGAGGAGCAGACGGTGACTACCATCGATCCGGAAACAGGCGAAGAAATCACCACCACCGAACTCGTGGAAGTGCCCTATGAGTACAAAATACTGTCTGTGGAGTTGCAGAATAGAGGTATTCCCACATCCAATCTAAGCGCAGAGCAATCCGAGATATATGCCGTACTCATGGAGACCCGTGGCAACGAGCCGGAGTTGTTCGATGCAGAAGACAATCCCTTTGTGGGATCTTTGGACATCACACCGCCCACGCCATATGAGATACCGCCCGCAGCCCTTGCCGATCCGCAGTTTGCGGCGCTCATTCGGGAAGCGGAAAAGTATCTTGGCTACCCCTATGTATGGGGCGGCAGCAAGCTAAGCACATCCTTCGATTGCAGCGGCTTTACCTGCTGGGTGCTGAACCAGAGCGGCGCGGCAAGCGTTGGGCGCACCAATGCGAGAGGCTTGTATAAGCGTTCCACGGTGGTGTCCCGTGCGGAGGCCAAACCAGGTGACCTCATCTTCTTTACCGGTGCAAGGGCAGCACAAATCGGGCATCCCGTCACCCATGTGGGCATCTATGTGGGCAACGGCATGATGATCCACTGTGCGGGCAACGGTGTGGAGTATCACACCATCGACAGCAAGTATTACAAAAAGAATTTCTATGCCTTTGGCAGATTAGGAGGTTAAGTGCATGAATCCAAGGATTGAGAAGATCAATCAGGAAATCCAAAAACATCAGGAGCGGATACAGCGAAGTCAGGAGCGCATTCGCGAACTGGAGCAGCAGCGCACGGAGCTGGAAAACACCGAGATCATCGGGCTTGTCCGTTCTATCCACGCAACGCCGGAAGAGCTTGCAGAGCTGCTGCGCTCCATGAAAAGCAAAGGAGTGAGCAGCTATGATTAAGAAACGCCGTGTCCGATTGCTTGCCTTTTTGACCGTCATGCTTTTAAGTATGACGATTTTTTCATCCGTAGCGCTGGCAGATGGCAGCGAGAGAACCGAGCCTGTGGAAACGCCCCAGCCTACCGTTGCGCCCACACCTGTTCCAACGCCTATAACCCAAGGCAGCGCCTATACCAATGAGGGCAATATGGCGCTCGTGGACAATCTCTTTGCAAAGAACACCAACAAGCAGTTCATTACAGTAGAGAGCAAAAACGGGCAGCTTTTCTATATTGTCATTGACTACGACGCAGTACAAAATGAGGAAACCGACAGTTATGCGGTGCATTTTCTGAACATGGTGGACGAGGCTGACCTCACGGCGCTGTTGGAGGAATTGGATATTGATGTTCCAGACACAACGCCTGAATCCACACCCACGCCCAAGCCTACCGTGGAGGTTGTGCCGGAGCCTGATGAGCCCAATGGTGTAAACAGCAGCATTCTGCTCATCGTCTTTGCGTTGCTTGTGGGCGGTGTTATCCTTTATTATTTCAAGGTCATCAAGAAAAAGCCCAAGCAGAAGGTGCCTTCCTACACGGACGAATACGACATGGATGACGACGACATCTGGGAGAAAGAAGTATAACCAGGTTCACCGACAGTCCCTTTGAGCGGATGATGGTGCAGCGACCCAAGACAAGAAAACAGGAGCAGGAGGTTTTCGCTGTGCTGCTTACAGAGCAGGATCACGACAATCGCAAACAACAGAATAAAGAGGATGAAAAGCGAAATTCAGTATCGCAGAAAAATGGGTAACCCACCCTAAATTAGCCCCGATATTCGGTTGAACGAGTATCGGGACTTTTGCATTTCACAACAAATCTAAACAGTAAAGGAGAAACCAATGACATCAAAGAAAAATCGAATTTTTAGCCTGCTGCTGACCATGCTTCTGCTGTTCAGCTTCTGCTCAACAGCGTTTGCGCTGAACATCGTGGATGAAGATCTCTACGATTACTTTGAGTATTACGCTGACGGCACATGGCAGGATCTCAACACTGTCATGTACACGGATTCTGCTGACGGCGATGTAGGCTACTGCATCGAGCATGAGGCAAAGCCGCCCAGACCTTCCGTGGACTATGTGCCCTACGATATTTCAAACCTGTTCAATAACTATACCCTGACCGGTATTCAGGCTATCCTCAATCGCGGCTATCCTGCGGATAACAATGGATTTAGCGATGAAGCTGCTTTCTACGCCACTGCCAATGCCCTGCGTTTCTGGATCAAGGAAAGCTGCGGTCAGGGCTACGACTTCATGATCCTGTCCAACGGTCTTGTCCGTGTGAAGTCCGGCGGCGAAGCCGTGTGGAACTGGTGTATGGAACTGCTTCAGTACGCCCGCAGCCAGGATGTGGGCGGCAGCGCCTCGGTGTATGTGTCTCCCTCTTCTCCCAAGTGGACACTCTCCAATGGCCAGCTGACCACCTCTCTTTCCGTATCCTCCAGCAACGGTTATTCCATCACTGTCAGCGATCCCAATGTGACCATTTCCGGCTACACCGGTGGCAGAAGCGACAGGCTGACCGTTACTGCGCCTGCCTCCCTGTCCGGAACCTCCGTTTCTCTTTATCTCACAGCTACCGCAGGTAGTGTACATACCGTGGATCTTGGTTTCTATGAACCTGATGGCAGCACCCGCCAGAAGCTGGTTTTTGTTGAAATGGTATCCGGCACCACGGGCCAGTCCAAGACCATTTCCATCACCGGCGAGTTTTACGATCTCACCGTGAATAAAACGGATGCTTCCACCGGCGCGGCGCTTGACGGTGCAAAGTTCAAGCTGACTTCCAACGGAACCACCATTGGTCTTACCCAGACCGCAGCAGGCAAGTATTCCGCAGGCGGCTCTCTTACCGAGTTCACCACCAGCGGCGGCACGGCAACTATCACCGGTCTTCCCGCAGGCAGTTATCAGCTGACGGAGGTTTCCGCTCCCAGCGGATACATGGTATCCGAGGCCAAGCCCATCACGCTCAATAAGAATACCTCCGTGACCGTAGCGAATACCCCTGAGGCACTTACCATCGTTAAGAAGGATGCTGTCAACGGCGATGTGCTCCCCGGTGCAACATTCACTCTGTTGGACAGCGCAGGCAACCCCGTTGCGATTACTTCCGCAGGGGATGGGAGCTATACCGTAAGCAACAACGGTTCTACCACCTTTACCACCGGCAGCGATGGCAAAGCTATTATTCGTCAGCTCCCCAAGGCAAGCTATACCCTTAGGGAAGCTACCATGGACGGGTATAACACCCTTGCGGATGTTGCTGTGAGCTTTACTGGTGCTAATGTGGTGACTATAGAGAACCAGCCCACCGTACTGGAGTTCACCAAGACAGACTCTGTAACATGCGAAGCGCTGGACGGCGGTACCTTCCGCATCTCTGACAGCAATGGTACTGCAATGCTACTTGCCAAACTGGAAGATGGCGTATACCGCAAGTCCCCCGATGGAACAGATACTTTTACTACCAACAAAGGTAAGGCTACTATCTATGGGCTGTCTGCTGCACAGTACACCGTCAGCGAGGTTTCTGCACCCAACGGCTACACCAAGGATGCAGATAAGACCGTCACCGTAACAAGCAGCGGCAAGGCCACCGTCACCATGGCGGACAGTCCTATGGCGCTTCGCTTCAACAAGACCGATACTTTGAGCGGAAGCGCAATCGACGGCGGTAAGTTCAGCCTGTATAGCGGCGATGAACTCATCAAGCTCCGCAAGGTGGAAGATGGCGTATATGCCCCTGCTGCAAACGGCAGCACCACATTCACAACCCACAACGGTACAGCCATGATCGCACCCCTTGCAGCAGGCAGCTACACCATCTCCGAAGAGCAGGCTCCCGATGGTTTCGCAGCAGCTACGGATGTAACCGCCACCGTCACCGGGAGCAGCACTTACACCAACCCTGCTGTGGCAGCTATGCAGGACAAGCCCCTTGCGCTCACCGTGAACAAGGTGTCTTCTATTACGAAGCAGCCCATCGGCGGCGCAGTATTCCGCCTGTATGACAGTCGCGGCAACTCTATCAAGGTATCTGCCATGGCAGGGCATGATGGTTGGTTTGCAGTGGATGCAAACGGCGACGCTGACTTTACCATTCCCGCGTCCGGTTCAGCGACTATCCTGTATCTTCCCCAGGGCAGCTATGAGCTGAAAGAGGTCTCTGCGCCCGATGGATACGCCGTAGGTCGTGGTACTGTTTCTGCGGTTGTGGGCAGCTACAATACCTATACCGCTCCCGCATCCGTGACCGTCGAGAATGAACCTCTTGCTATGCTGCTGGACAAGGTGGATGCTTCCGACAAATCTCCCCTTGGTGATGTGGCGTTTAAGATCAAGGACAGCAACGGCAGCTACCTCTGCCTCACCAAGCAGGATGACGGCAGCTATTATGTGACCGCCGATGGCGAGGACACCTTCAAGACCAATGCAGACGGGCTTGCCAGTGTCCTGTTTATCCCTGTTGGCACATATACGCTAGAGGAACAGCAGCATCCCGGCTTTGCACCCACCGAAGCGCAGGAATTTACCGTTACCGCCGAGAACACCGCAAGCTATCCTTCCAAGGTGGGCGTGGAGAACTGGCCCCTGTACTTTACCTTGACCAAAACTGATAAGCTCACGGGTAAAACCCTTGCAAATGTACCCTTCAAGCTCATCGACAACTCCGGTAATGCGCTCCGCTGCACTCAGCAGGAGGATGGAAGCTACAAGGTGACTGCATCCGGTGTGGATACCTTCCTGACGGATACCGAGGGCAAGGTGCTGATCTCCCATATCCCCGAAGGTAACTATAAGCTGGTGGAACAGACCTATGATATGTACGCTACCCATGCGGAAGTGACCGTTACCGTAGCAAATACCAACACGGAAGCCACTCCCGCAAATGCAAGCCTTAAAAACTGTCCTACTGCTTTTAAGCTGACTAAAGTGGATGCGGAGACCAAGTCTGCACTGGACAACGTGAAGTTCATCCTGAAGGATGCGTCCGGCAATGTGGTTCCCATCGCCCTGATGGATGACTGTACCTATCGTCCTGCCTATGCGGTTGGTGAGGATACCGTTGCTATCAGCAACGCCACCCTGACCACGGATGGCAATGGCGAGATCGTGATCCACTACCTCAAGCACGGTGCTTACACCCTGATTGAGCAGCAGAAAGCGGGATATGCGCCCCTGAAGGACATCGCCTTTGAGATCACTTCCAATCATTCCACCGAAGCGCCTCTTGCCATGACCGTGGAGAACTTCCCCGGTACACTCGTCATTTCCAAGACGGATGCCATTACCAAGGCAGCGCTTCCCGGCACCCGCTTCAAGGTGCTGGATGAAAGCGGCAATGTCATCAAACTGGTACAGGAGAACGGTGTATATCGCCCTGCCAAAGCCACCGAAACCGGCATGGATGAACTGACCGTAGGTGCTGACGGTACTGCCACCGTAAAGTACATCACCGGCAAAGTGGCCATCCGTGAAACCGGCACTCCCGCAGGCTATGCTTACGCAGCAGATGCCACCGCAACCGTGGGTATGACCGCCATTTCCAATGAGAATGGCGATGCGGCCCTTGCCATGGAGACCGTGGAGATTGCCGATCAGCCCCTTGCGCTGAGAATCAGTAAGATCCACGCAAAGACACTGAAGCCCCTGAAGGGTGCTGCCTTTGAAATCAGAAGTAGCGACGGTGTTACTCCCATGACTTTTGAACTGAAGGATGGCATCTATTGGTATAGCAAGGCGGGAAGCATTACCACCATTACCATGGATGAAAACGCACAGGCTCTGATCTGCGGCCTACCTGCCGCCAAGTACAAGCTGGTGGAAACCGTAGTTCCCAACGGGTTCTTCCCTGCACCTGCACAGGATTTCACCATTCAGCTCACGGATACATACGAAAAGCCCCTTGAGATCACTGTCACCAACACCCCCGAAGTCAAGCTGGGGCTTGACTCTGACAAGTGGGACGATGTGCTGCTGATGGGCGGCGGCATTCTGCTGCTTGCAGGCGCTGCAACATTCATTTTCATCAGAAAGCGCAGAACTACCAGATAAGAACTGAATGAGAAGCGGGAGGCATTTGCCTCTCGTTTCGCATTATGAGGTATGTATGAAAAAGACGATTTTCGTGCTGTTGATTCTGCTTTGCATTGGGCTTGGTGCTTACTTGGGAGTTCACTATTCGATCTTCATTATCCCGCAACGCACATCTCAAGTGTTGGTTGGTGAAAACGTTACTCCGGTGCCCACAGGGCAGACGCCAAAACCAATCACTACACAATCTCAGCCAACAACAGAACAGCCTTTACAGGAAAGCACTCCTGCTGCAATTCCCGATATTCTGCCCGTGGAAGAACCTGTGGAGCCATCTATACCCTACAATGCTAACGGTATATTAGGGCATCTCATCTACGATGGCAAAAGCGTCGTTGTGCGGGATGACATCGATGCAGATACGCTGGAGAAAAGCTCCGGATGGGTGTCGGATAGTTCACTACCCGGTAACTCCGGAATGAGTATTATCTTCGGGCATAGGAACCGCAAGCATTTGAAGCTGATCGAACCTATCGAGGTGGGCGATACCATCTCTTTTCGCTTTGTATCCGACAATCGCTTGGTGTCCTATGAGGTGACGGATGTGCAAATATTCGAGAAAACCTCAGACTGGACATTGCCTGTAACGGACGAGGATGTATTGGTGCTTGTAACCTGCTATCCCTTTGAGTACACAGGTAATGCACCGGGCAAGTTTCAGGTGATATGTCGTCGAATATTTAATAACTAAAATTAAGATATTGCTGTATTATCATTTCGTATACATTCTCCGAAGGCCTTTATAGTATCACCCATGCGTTCTTTAAACTTCATTAAATCAGAGTTTACTATTTCTCCTGAAGGACATTCGCTTAATGAATAATCAAAAGGTCCATCTTTATCAATGCTTATTATCAGTTCGTTGATAATGTTATTCCCTATAAAAGCATGTTTTTCTATCTCATACAAATTAATAACCTTAATATGCTTAATAATCCAAGTGTATTCTTTACTATCGATGTCTATGCCCATATGTTCAGCCACTTTGTCATATATTTGCTTTCGATTAGCAAAAGAATCCTCCATGACAGACACAATACCCCATATATTATCCAATGAAAAATCTGTTGGCCGCTGGTTTGAAAATGGATAATAGACACCGTTATTAAAGTTTTGTATTTGTTTATACAGTTGTCCAACTGCATTAGCCAATTTATTAATGTGTTTATCGATAGCATCTTGTTCAAATACACGAACACCGTTACTGGGAACTGCCGATTTGCTTTCGAAAAAAAGATAGTGAGAGCCACTTCTAACCAAAACATCTGGCGTATTACTATCAGTATGGTTTTGTATGTATTTCTGTTCAGGCAACACTTCGTCATATGCTTTAGATGCTGTCAATATATCAAATAAATATTGTTCTAAAACAATTCTGCCAATGTCGCTACGAAGAGAATTATTTCCTTCCGTCAATCGAAACAATAATGATGATGTTGTAGCTCTATAGACTAAATGAGGCAATGGCAAATAGGTAACCCCATCGTAATCAATAAACGGATACGAATATGAAGGACGTACACAAAAGGGATAATCTGAAATATCAGATGTGAGGACATCGATTTTTTGAATGTATTCTTCTCTTGAAATACAAAACAGTGGTAGAACATCCGAGAATTTATCAACGAAACAATGAAAAACATCTGGGGGGGCTTTTGTGGAACCAAACAATACATTGATTACTATACCAAACAGCCAAATTCTTTCATATGAGACACCAAACTTTTGCTCAAAAACATAGGACATATCAACTTCTTCATTTTTAAGTGAGAAAAAGTAATTGTAACGGTAATACTTGTATTCTTGATTCTCCTGTAAGTCAAATTGTGTTAGAGCCGAATGCATGATAATTCGAGTAGTAAAATCATCATTTTTTTGAAGTTTATTAGGATCCTTATATTTATATATGGATTGCATTATTTCATAAAAGTATTTTCCGTTTTTATCTCGAATATCCAAATTATTGTATTCTTGTGCTTTTACTGCAAAAATTACGAATGTTTCTATATCCCAAGGTAGAATCAATGTACGCAAAATTTCAGGAGAGACAGTAGACATAAAATCCATTGTTTTCATTGATTCAATAGTACATGCTTGCATTTTTGATGCAAACGAGTACCTTTTTAAAACTACTGGGATTCTGTTGTATTCCAAATGAAACACCTCCGATACTAATTATATTTTACGATTGCTATCAAAAAAAGACAACATATCATGCTACTAGTGAACAACTGTGTGTAACATCAACTTGCAGAAGGAGTATCCATGGAACAATCAAAGAAAAACAAGGAACGACTCAAGATAATCACCGACAGCATCGAACAGGGCATCAAAGACCTGTTTGAAAGCGAGAAATACAAACAGTACCTTCGCACCATGTCACGCTTTCACCGTTACTCCGTCAACAACACGTTGCTGATTGCAATGCAGCGCCCGGATGCTACCCGCGTTGCCGGGTTTAGCAAATGGCGGAATCAGTTTGGACGGCATGTGCGCAAAGACGAAAAAGGTATCCAAATCATCGCGCCCACGCCATATAAAAAGAAAATCGAAGAAATAAAGCTCGACCCCGACACCAAAGCGCCTCTGCTGGATAAGGACGGGAACGCCATCATGGAGGAAAAGGAGATTAAAATCCCCATGTTCCGAGTGGTATCCGTCTTTGACGTTTCCCAGACCGAGGGCAGACCGCTGCCGCAGCTTGCAAACACCCTCACGGGCAAGGTTGAGCAATACGATGTCTTCATGGAAGCGCTTCGCCGTTTATCGCCACTTCCCGTAGAAGAAGCCGCCATGCAGAACAGCACGGACGGTTTCCTGAGCCTGAAAGACCAAAAGATCTGTATCCGCAAAGGCATGAGCGAAGTGCAGACCGTGTGCGCTGCTATACATGAGATCGCCCATGCAAAGCTGCATAATGCCGCTTTGCCCGTTCCTGAAAACGCACCGCTGTATCAGGAGGTAGAGATTTTCGACATCCCCGCCTTGTTCTCCAATGGACGGATTTTATCCGAGAATGTTCCGGAAGGGCTGTTCCGATATGACCTTCGCGGTTCAGATTACGACCCCCGCTATCCCGTTACGGTGGAAGAACGAGTGGTCGTGAACCACGCAGGTACAATACTTACCGCTAAGCCCTTAAAACTTCCCGAAAGCGGCAGGCTTGCTCTCACGGACGAAGAAGGGCTGAACTTTACGGGCGGAGAGATCACAGCGTATCAATTCCGTGAGGAACAGAAAAAAGACCGCCACACCGAAGAAGTGGAAGCGGAAAGCATCTCATACACGGTTTGCCAGTATTACGGCATCGAAACCGCCGACAACAGCTTTGGGTATATCGCGGGCTGGTCACAGGGTAAGGACTTGCAGGAACTTCGGGCAAGCCTTGAAACCATCAACCATACCGCATCGGAACTCATTACGGATATCGACCGCAACTTTGCGGAGATATGCAAAGAGCGCGGTATCACGCTTGCAGCTGCAGAACAGCCCAAGGAAGCCATGTATCAGCTTGACGACAGTATGCTGCTACATCTTCAGCCTACGGACAGCGGATATGACTACACCATTTACGACAGCGCAGACAAGCACATTCTGGACGGCGGCAGGCTTTCGGATGCGGCATTGGATATCGCCGCTGCACAGCGTGAAGTATTTGCCCTGCATGAGCTGGAACCGGATGTAATTGAAGAACTCTCCCAAACGGAAATGCAGCGGGTACTGGAAAACACGGACGGAAAGATACTTGGCGCATACGCCATATATCAGCTTAAGGACAGCGAGGAAAACCGTCCCTACCAGTTTTCCTCCCTTTCCGAATTGATGCGCAGCGGACTTTCCGTGGAGCGGGAACGGTACGAAATGAAATACTCGGATGTGTTTGCAGGTAAGGGCGATACCTACGACCACCTGAACGCACTGTATCACAAATTCAATGTGGATCAGCCCAAGGATTTTACCGGGCACAGCCTCTCCGTCAGCGACATCATTGTGCTGCGCCGACCCGAAGGCGTAACCTACCACTATGTAGATTCATGGGGCTTTCGGGAACTGTCCCCGAACTTTACGCCATTAGAAAATCCCCTGAAAAATGCAGAGATGTCCCTTGAAGATGACTATGGCATGATCGATGGCATCATCAACAACGGAAAAAGGTCTACAGTCGCCGAACTGGAAGCGCAGGCAAGCTCCGGTCAGCCCATATCCCTCATGGACTTGGCGGATGCCGTTCACCGAGAGCAAATGGGCAAGCGCCTATCCGTCATGCAGCAGCTCAAGACCGCAAACAGGCAGGAACCCAAGAAAACAGCGTCCAAAGACGCAGAAATGGAGAGATGAAATGAACGCTCAATTCACCCACGACGAAATCAACCTGATGTGCATCTACAATCCCGGCAGCAGAAAAGCCCTGATACAGGAGCTTACCCACATGAAAACCTTCCTTGAGCGAGATGAAGCAGACCTTCTTGCGCTTACGGAAAGCACCATCAATAAGCTGAACCGAATCACGGATGCGGAATTTGAACAGATTGAACTGATCCCCGACTACGACAAGGAGGAATAACAGTGCCAACGGTACAGAGCATATTGCAGCTGATAGACAACACCACAGAACAGATCACCCGCAGCAAGCAGAATTGGACGGCATTCCTTCGCACCGCCGCTCAACTGTACAAATACCCATACGCCGAGCAGGTTATGATCTATGCCCAGCGACCGGATGCAAAAGCCTGTGCCGAATATGACCTGTGGAACAGGCGTATGGGGCGATATGTGCGGCGAGGTTCCAAGGGCATCGCCCTCATTGACAGTTCAGGCGACAGACCACGGCTCAAATATGTATTCGACATTTCCGATACGGGCGGCAGGGAGCACTCCCTCCGCCCTTTGCTTTGGGAACTGCGGCTGGAACATGAGGATGTAGTATCGGATGCACTGCATAACCGCTTCGGTATTTCCGCAAGGGAAGGCTTCATTGAACAGATCCGCAGCATAGCGGCACTGTTTGCAGATGATTACTGGCAGGACAATCGTGGTGACCTGCTCTATAACATTGACGGCAGCTATGCCGCAGAATATGATGAGTTTAATCAGGAGGCCGCCTTTACGCAGACTGCGGCGCTGGGTATCACCTATGTCACCCTCACAAGATGCGGCTTTGATCCCGAGGACTTTATCGACAATGTTGAATACCTGAATGTGTTCGACTTCAACACGCCCAATGCGGTCAATGCCCTTGGCATGGCGGTAAGCAGCGGCGCAGAGCAGTTGCTCAGACACATCGAAGTTACGGTAAAACAATACGACAGACAGCAGGAAACGGAAAGGAGCAAAGAACATGAACGAGATCACCTACAAGCAGAACGGGGACTATCTGATTCCCGAACTGATCCTGCCGGAACAGACGGAGAGCATCGGCAAGTACGGGAGGATGCGGAAGAACCACCTGAAGGAGCACAGACCGGTACTGTTCAACAGCCTGCTGCTGAGCGGGAAGCTGTACCCCCACCTGCTGGAGATCGAGCAGACAGCGCAGAACCGCCTCACGCGGCTGATGCAACAGCTCACAGCAGCCCAGGGCGTGAACGAGAGCCTGAAAGCGAAAGACCCCATGCAGTGGACGGGACGCATGAACAACTGCAAGGCACAGGCCGAGGAAATGATCCTGACAGAGCTGATTTACAGCTAAACAAACCAATCCAGCTGAGCCTGTTCCCAACCGAGGAAGAACAAAGAACCTATATCGAAACAGCAGCGGAGAGCGTATCCTTTACGCCCTTCGCTTTTTCTTTTGCACAGGAGGAAATCGACCATGTTCTGCGCCTAGGCAGCAATACCGACAACCACCGTATACGCATCGCCGCCGAGTTCTCCAAGGGGAAAACCGTGGAAGAAAACGCAGCCTTTCTCAAGGAACTCTATCATGGCGGCAACGGATTCAAGGTGGATGGCAAGAGCATCAGCGCATGGTATGCGGATGAAGGTATCCGCCTTGCAGCGGGCAATATGGCGCAGCATATCCTGTCCGCTCAAGTGCTCACATGGGGGGATGCTGCAAAGCGCATCGGGGAACTCCTTGCAAGTGGCCAATTCGCCACCAATGTGGAGATTGCGGAAGCGCATGGACATGAACGGCTGCTGATTGCAGAGCCGCTGTGGAATCTGTACCACGACCTGAGCGAGAGCGCACGGGAGCAGGGCTATCTTTCTTCTCTTGCGCAATACCGTGGCGGTGGTTTTCCCGAAGAACGGCAGCGCATTGCTGACGCATTGAGCGAAGTATCCACACGGCAGACCATTGTGGAGGAATACGCCGCTTTCTTTGCTGCACAGGAACAGGATCGGAGCCTTTTGCGCTTTCATTATCACAAGCTGCAAAAGCTGTGGAACAACCTGAAAGACCTGTCCCTGCCACGGCAGGCGTTTGCCTCCAACATGGCAGAGCTGCCCCAAGTGACTCCCTTCATCACAGAAGATGAGATCGATGCGGCTTTGTGCTACGGCAGCAGCATGGCAGGCGGCAAAGGGCGCATCTACGCTTATTTTAAGGAACCCCACACCATTACAGAAAAAGCCGACTTTCTAAAACACGAATACGGCATTGGCGGGCGTTCCCACGCCATCTCGGGTGCAACGCACAGCGGTGAAGATCACAGTGGCAAGGGCATCCGCTATACAAAGCAGGACTGCGTAGAAGTGCAGCTTAACTGGACAGCCGCAGCCAAGCGCATCGATGGGCTGATAAAAAAAGACCGCTACTTAACCCCTGATGAACTGGCAGCGTATCGCACCATGCAGGAAGCAAAGCTGGAAGAAGCGGAGTTGCTTTCGCAGGAAGAACAGCAAACCGAAACCATCAGCGAGACCGTGGCTGTCTATTCCGGTGAAGATAACCACCTGCCCTTTGATGTGGAGATTCGGCAATTACGCACCGTGAAACCGGAGCAGGCGCTCCCCGATATGGAGGAAGTTCTGGATGAACACCCCATTTCCATTCAAATCAACGGTGAATGGCAGACCTTCCCCAATGTCAGGGCGGCGGAAGAAGCAGCATATGAAGAATCCAAAGCGAAGGTCAAGCAAAATGCCCAAAACTTCCGTATCATGGACGATGAACTTGGGCATGGCGGCGCAAAGACCAAGTTTCAGGCAAACATCAACGCCATCAAGCTACTGAGATTGCTGGAGAATGAAAATGCCCAGGCGCTTCCCGAACAGCAGGAAGTCCTATCCCGCTATGTGGGCTGGGGCGGGCTTGCGGAAGCCTTTGACCCCGAAAAGGAGAACTGGAGTAAGGAATATGCCGAACTGAAAGAACTGCTGACCCCCGAGGAATACGCTGCCGCAAGAAGCTCCACCCTGAACGCCCATTACACAAGTCCTGTTGTCATCAAGGGCATCTACGACGCCATCGAGCAGATGGGCTTTCGCACCGGCAACATCCTGGAACCTGCCATGGGCGTGGGTAACTTCTTTGGTTGTCTGCCTGAATCCATGCGGGGTAGCAGGCTCTACGGCGTGGAGCTGGACAGCATCACGGGGCGTATCGCAAAGCAGCTCTACCCCAAAGCGGACATCACCATAGCGGGCTTTGAGAGCACCGACCGCAGGGATTTTTACGATCTTGCCATCGGTAATGTGCCCTTTGGTCAGTATCAGGTCAATGACCCTGCTTATAATCGGCTGGGCTTTTCCATCCACGACTTTTTCTTTGCAAAGACATTGGATCAGGTGCGTCCGGGCGGTGTGGTGGCTTTTGTCACCTCCCGCTACACCATGGATAAGCAGTTCCCCGAAGTCCGAAAGTACATTGCACAGCGGGCAGAACTGTTGGGTGCGATCCGTCTGCCCAACAATGCGTTCAAAGCCAATGCCGGCACCGAGGTGGTATCCGACATCCTGTTTCTGCAAAAGCGGGATCGGCCCATTGAGATCGAACCCGATTGGGTACACCTCGGGCAGAACGCAGACGGCTTTGCCATCAACAGCTATTTTATCGAGCATCCCGAAATGGTGCTTGGTCAGCAAACCCCAGAAAGCACGCAATATGGGAAGCAGGACTTTACCGTTGCGCCGCTTGAGGGGGTATCCCTTGCAGAACAGATGTCGGAAGCCGTAAAGAACATCCGTGGCACCTATCAGGAAGCGGCGCTGCCGGATCTTGGTGAGGGCGAAGCTATCGATACATCCATTCCTGCCGACCCCCATGTGAAGAACTATTCCTACACCGTGGTGGACGGCGAAGTGTACTATCGGGAAAACAGCCGCATGGTAAAGCCCGAATTGAACGCTACAGCCACGGAGCGGGTCAAGGGTATGGTTGCTTTGCGGGACTGTGTGCAAAAGCTCATCGGGCAGCAGCTGGATGGCTTCATCTCGGACGATACCATCCGCAGAACCCAAGCGGATCTGAATGAGCTCTACGACAACTTCACGGCGAAATACGGGCTTATCAACAGTCGCGGCAATGCCCTTGCGTTCTCGGACGATTCCTCCTATTATCTGCTGTGCTCTTTGGAAGTGCTGGATGAAATGGGACAGCTTGCCCGCAAAGCGGATATGTTCACCAAGCGCACCATTAAGCAGAACACGGTGGTGACTTCGGTGGATACCGCATCCGAAGCGCTGGCGCTGTCCATTGCGGAAAAAGCCAAGGTGGATCTGCCCTACATGGCACAGCTCACAGGCTTAACGGAAGAAAAGCTGGTGCAGGACTTACAGGGAGTTATCTTTCTCGATGTGGGCAGTATCCCGCCCGAAGACCTTTCACCCGTATCCTTTGACCTGAACCGCTTCGGCTACGTCACAGCGGATGAATACCTCTCCGGCAATGTGCGTGAAAAGCTCCGTAATACGGAGATCATTGCTAACTTCTTGCCCGTGGAACAGAGGCAGCGCATCCTTCCCAACATCGAAGCGCTGCGCAGCGCACAACCCAAGGATTTGGACGCTTCGGAGATCGAAGTGCGGCTGGGCGCTACATGGATTGGATCGGAGTATATTCAGGAGTTCATGGAGGAACTGCTGGAGCCGCCGTTCTATCTCAGACGCAGTATACAGGTTAACTTCTCCGAGTTTACCGCCGAATGGAACATCAGCGGCAAAAGCTCCGTGGGACACAGCGATATTAACGCCTATATGACCTACGGCACGGAACGGGCAAACGCCTACCGTATTCTGGAGGATACGCTGAACCTTCGGGATGTGCGGGTATATGACACCGTGCAGGACCCTGACGGCAGAGAGCGCCGTGTGCTCAACAGCAAGGAAACCACCCTTGCACAGCAGAAGCAGCAGGCCATCAAGGACGCCTTTCGGGACTGGATATGGAAAGACCCTGACAGGCGGCGGGACTTGGTTGATCGCTACAATGAGCGGTTCAATTCTCTGCGCCCACGGGAATACGACGGACAGCATATCGTCTTCTCCGGCATGAACCCGGAAATCTCCCTGCGGGAGCATCAGCGAAACGCTGTAGCCCACATCCTGTATGGCGGCAATACCCTGCTTGCACACGAGGTAGGTGCCGGCAAGACCTTTGAAATGGTGGCGGCAGCTATGGAAAGCAAGCGTCTTGGGCTTTGTAACAAGGCGCTCTTTGCCGTGCCGAACCATCTGACCGAGCAGTGGGCGTCCGAGTTTCTGCGGCTGTATCCCTCTGCCAACATCCTCGTTGCCACGAAAAAGGACTTTGAGACCCGCAACCGCAAGAAATTCTGCGCCCGTATCGCTACCAGTGATTATGATGCGGTCATCATGGGACATTCGCAGTTTGAGCGCATCCCCGTATCCGCAGAGCGACAGGAACGGCTGTTGCAGGAACAGATCGATGAGATCGAAGAAGGCTTATCCGAGCTGAAAGCAAGCCGCGCGGAACGCTTTACCATCAAGCAGCTGGAGCGCACCAAGAAAAGCCTTGAGGTGCGGCTCACCAAGCTCCAAAACACCGACCGCAAGGACGATGTTGTAACCTTTGAGGAATTGGGCGTGGATCGGCTGTATGTGGATGAAGCGCACAGCTACAAGAACCTTTTTCTCTACACCAAGATGCGGAACGTGGCGGGACTTTCCACCTCGGACGCACAGAAGTCTTCGGATATGCTGCTCAAATGCAGATATATTGATGAGATCACGGACGGTAAGGGCATCGTGTTTGCAACGGGTACGCCGGTCAGCAACAGCATGACGGAGCTTTACACCATGATGCGCTATCTTCAGCACGACATGCTGCAAAGTCAAAGGCTGACCCACTTCGATTGCTGGGCGAGCACCTTCGGCGAAACGCAGACCGCCATTGAGCTGGCACCGGAGGGCACGGGATATCGTGCAAGAACCCGCTTCGCCAAGTTCTTCAACCTGCCGGAGCTTATGACGCTGTTCAAGGAAGCCGCGGACATTAAGACCGCCGATCAGCTTAATCTCCCAACGCCTACACCGGTCTATCACAATGTGGTGGCGCAGCCCACCCGCATCCAGCAGGAGATGGTACAGGAACTGTCCGAGCGTGCGGCAAAGGTTCATGCGGGCATTGTGGAACCGAGCGTTGACAATATGCTGAAAATCACCAGCGATGGACGAAAGCTCGGACTGGATCAGCGAGTTATTAACCCCGATCTGCCCGATGACCCTGAAAGCAAGGTCAATCTGTGTGTGGACAATATCCACCGCATTTGGGAGGAAGGGCAGGCGGACAAGCTGACGCAGCTTGTGTTCTGCGATATTTCTACGCCCAAGAGCGCTTCCGCAAAGGCTGACAAGGGTGGCGACAAGACCGCAGGCGGAACAGAGCTTCGTGCCCTTACAAATCTGCTTGAAGATGCAACCGAGATCGAACAGCCCTTTTCTATCTACGACGACATTCGGGAAAAGCTGGTGCGGATGGGCATCCCAAGAGAACAGATTGCCTTCATCCATGAAGCCAACACCGAAGTGCGAAAGAAGGAACTGTTTGCGAAGGTTCGCACAGGTCAGGTTCGGGTACTCATTGGCAGCACCTTCAAAATGGGTGCCGGTATGAATGTGCAGGATCGGTTCATCGCCCTCCATGACCTGGACTGCCCGTGGCGACCGGGAGATCTGGAACAGCGCTCGGGGCGCATTATTCGTCAGGGCAATCGCAATGAGCAAGTCCATATCTATCGCTATGTGACGGAAGCCACCTTCGACGCTTATCTTTGGCAGACGGTGGAAAACAAGCAAAAGTTCATTTCACAGATCATGACCAGTAAATCCCCTGTGCGCTCCTGCGAGGACATCGACGAAACCGCTCTTTCCTATGCGGAGATCAAGGCTCTCTGCGCAGGGGACGAACGTATCAAAGAGAAGATGGACTTGGATGTAGATGTTGCCCGCCTGCGCCTGATGAAAGCAAACCATCAGAGCCAGCAATACCGTTTGGAGGACAGCATCCTCCGCACCTTCCCAGAACAGATCGAGTGGAACAAGGCGCATATTGCAGGCTTGGAAGCGGACATGGCGATGCTTGCTGCACATCCGCTGCCCGTAGAAGGGTTTGTGGGCATGGAGGTCAAGGGCGACACTCTGACAGACAAGGACAACGCAGGTGCGGCGCTGTTGGAAGCCTTCAAGGATGCCAAGGGCTTGGAGCCTGTTCCCATAGGCAATTATCGTGGCTTTGTCATGTCCCTTACCGTTGAGGACTTTGGGCGGGAGTTTGTTCTGACGCTCAAAGGGCAGATGACCCACAAGGTACTATTGGGCAAGGATGCCCGCGGTAATCTCATCCGCATGGAGAATGCGCTCAATGCCATGCCTGAACGTTTGCGAGGGGTACAGGAACGGCTGGACAATATCTATGCACAGTTGGAAGCTGCAAAAGCAGAGCTGGGCAAGCCCTTTCCACAGGGGGATGAGCTGCAGCGAAAAGCCGCACGGTTGGCAGAGCTGAACGCAGTGCTGAACATAGACGACAAGCGATCGCCGGAGCGGCTTCCCGAAAGCGTACCGGAAGCCGAGATCGCTAAAGCGCCGAAACCTTCCGTGTTGCAAAGGCTCAATGCGGTTCCCGATCAGGAGCAGCATTCACAGGCAGCTCACAGGAAACAGGAGGTTGTACTCTGATGGCAGGGAGAAAACGGAATATTCCCGTTATGGTACGGCTCACATCAGATGAAAAGGAACTGATACTGCAAAAGATGCAGGAGCTTGGCACCACCAATATGGAAGCCTACTTTCGGAAAATGGCCATTGATGGCTATGTAATTCACCTTGATTTATATGATATTCGGGAGCTGATCACGCTGCTGCGCCGGTACAGCAACAATCTCAATCAGCTGACAAAGCGTGCCCATGAGACCGGAAACATCTATGCCGCAGATTTGGATGATTTGTCCCAAAACCATCGGCAGATGTTTGACGCTGCAAGGGAAATCCTTACCCGGTTGGCTTCTATCTGAAAGCAGGAGCATATCGTCCTCTTACTCGTTGACAAAATGGACTTGCGACATTGCGGATGGTATGCTCCTATTGAGAATACACGATGAACGGAGGAAACCGCAATGCGAGGATTGTTGAGAATACTGTTGCTGCCTATCCGGTTGGCGTTGGGTATTGTTATTGGAGTATGCCGTTTCTTTTGTATTTGTTCGGCGGCGATGTTGTCCGTACTGTCGAGTATTCTGTTCCTGCTTTCGTTGGCGGCTCTCCTTGTCGGGCACATGCAGACGGGAGTCTGGGGTTTGATTGGAGCATTTCTGATATCACCCTTCGGGTTTCCCAAAGCAGCCAGTTGGATGATAGACAGAATAGATGATTTAAGAGCAGCAGTAACCGCAATATAACAATACAGGGAGGCAGCCGACCGCTGCCTCCCATATTTGTGTTTCAAGGAGAAAACCATGGCAACTACACGCCTGATTCCTATGCACCAAAACAAAGGGAAATCTGTTTCGCAATGTCTGGCTGATCGAACCGAATATGCAAAGAATCCTGATAAAACCGAAGATGGTCATCTCATCTGCGCCTATGAATGCGATCCCGCCACGGTGGATGCAGAGTTCCTTGCCGCCAAGCGCATCTATGCTGACCGAACAGGACGATCACAGCAAAGCGACGTGATTGCCTATCAGGTGCGGCAGTCCTTTCGCCCGGGTGAAGTCACACCGGAGGAAGCCAATAAAATTGGATATGAGTTTGTCATGCGCTGGACAAAGGGCAAACACGCTTTTATTGTGGCAACTCATGTGGATAAGGCGCACATCCATAACCATATCATTTATAATTCAACGACCTTAGATTGCACAAAGAAATTTCGCAACTTCTTGGGAAGCACCAATTCCGTGCGGCGGCTTTCGGATGCTATCTGCATGGAGCATAGACTGTCCGTGATTCTGAACCCCCTGCTTAGCCGAGGGCACTATGGAAAGTGGTTGGGCGAAAAAAAGCAGCCCACTTTTTCAGATCGGCTCCGTCAGACTATCGATGTGGTTCTCAAACAAAAGCCAAAGGATTTTGAACACTTTCTATTGCTCATGGAAAGTGCCGGTTATGAGGTCAAGCGTGGAGCACACATTGCTTTCAAGGGCGCAGGACAGCAACGGTTTATCCGGCTGCGTTCTCTTGGCGAAGGATATTCTGAAAGCGAACTTCGAGAGGTGATCGCAGGCGCAAAGCTGCATATGCCCAGTAAAGCGGCTGCTTCAAAACCCAATAAGCAGGTAAATCTCCTTGTAGATATTCAAGCTAAGCTACAAGCTGGCAAAGGCCAAGGATATGAACGTTGGGCGAAGACCTTCAACCTCAAGCAGATGGCTCATACGCTCAACTATCTTACAGAAAATAATCTACTAAGCTATGAATCTCTCTCGGTGAAAGCTGCAGAAGCCAGTGCCAGATTTCATGCTCTGTCTGCACAGATCAAGGCAGCAGAAAAGCGCATGGCAGAGATTGCCATGCTGCGGACGCATATTATTAACTACAGCAAGACCCGCGATGTGTATGTGGCTTACCGGAAGGCTGGATATTCTAAAAAGTTCTATGAAGAACACACCGCAGATCTGCTACTGCATAAGGCTGCAAAGCAGGCATTTGATGCTCTTGCTTCTAAGAAGTTGCCTACTGTGAAGGCATTGAATATAGAATATGCTGAGCTGCTTGCTGCAAAGAAGAAAGCCTTCACGGAGTACACCAGCGCTCGTGCTGAGATGCGTAAGGTGTTGGCTGTGAAGGCGAATGTGGAAAAAATATTGGAAAGGGACAAAAATATCGATACTGCGATAATTTTTGCTGAAAATTCTCTCAAAGATCTTTAGCTTAAGAATATAACAAAAGCTGTAGGAGTCCCTTCCGCACGGTTTCTTTGGCCAAACCATAGCCTATCGATGAGATATTATACCATAGAATTCAATCGCCTTGATACTGATTTCAACTGCGAAACCAACCGCAAAGCAGCGTCCCTAAGACGCATAGCCGCAGGATCTATCCTGCGTTTATTTGGGGTTTGGGGCATCCCCAACAAGCATTTTTGCATGAACGACCGGCAAGGGTAGGAATGCAAAATCGCAATGTGGCTTGCCACTTGCATTGCTTGCCGCATACTGCGTCAATCGTTCTCTGATGCTCTTACAAATGACAAGATGCTTTCGAAGTGATATCTTGGGGATAATCAAAAAATAGGTTTTACTTTGATCATTTTGCATTGATGGTGCGTTATTATATTTGAACGCTGACAGAAAGGAGTTGGCAATCGTGATAGACGATAAGTTGATCATACAAATTCAGCAAGGCAATGAAGCGGCCGCAGAAGAGCTTATAAAACGCTGGTATCCCGCTATCCTGCGATATTGTAGATGGCATTGTGTCAACTCCACTAGAGCAGAGGATCTAACGCAGGAAGTTTTCTATAAATTGTTCCGTAGCATCTCTCAATACGATGACAAACGCAAGTTCAAGGCATATATTTATGCGATTGCCAGAAATCAGTGTATTGACGAAAGTCGAAGGCAGCCTGTGTATCCCTTAGATGAAGAGGGTGGCCTGATTGATCCTGCCGAGCCAATCTTACAAATCGAAAACAGGTTGGAGGTAGCAACGTTGCTTTGCAAACTTCCTTCCGAACAAAAAGAAGCTGTTATCCTAAAGTTTGGAGAACAGTTAAGTTACAGAGAAATTGCAGCAGTAACGGGATGCAACATGCGGACGGCACAAAGCCGCGTAAGAAATGCACTGAATACCATGAGAAAGGAGAGCCGGCATGAGGAATAGGCAATTTGAAAAATTTATCAGCAACTCGCTACAAGTAGAAACGCAGGCAAATAGAATGGATGAAACCATCAGTACTTGTGTAAACATTATGAGAAAACAAGCTGTAGTGTGCGAAGAAGAACGCACCGGGTTCTGGCAATTCCTATCCGATGTGCTGCGCTTTGAAGGTTTGGGTATCTTAGGGTTTCAGGTTCTTACTTTGTGCATTGTGTGCTTAGGAATACAGACTATCGCAGATGCACCAACAAACATCCCCATATTTATGCCTCTGTTTGTCCTAGCTGTTTTGCCTTCCATGTTTAAAGGAGTATCTCATGGAATGTGTGAGCTTGAAGCTGCTACTCGCGCATCCAATGCTCAGATTGTTTTGGCAAAACTCATACTGGCAGGGGGCGCTAATCTTATCTGCATGACAGCCCTCTTGGGAGTGGAAGTGTGTTTATACCACTCTACAGAAAGCACCGGAAGATTGGTGCTCTATACCATTGTTCCCTACTTGGTATGCATGGTTGTAGTTTTACGGTGCATCAGGTTGAGAGGAAAAGACGGTCATACAATTTCGGTTGTAAGCATTATCACATCCAGTACTGCTTGGTGGATATGTGCCCGTACAATTCCTCAACTTTATGAAGTCTCCGCTACAGGAGTATGGATCGTTGCGTTCTTCATCTTTGCAGCTATCTTTTTAAGAGAAATACTTTATATTTTTGAATCCAAGAAGGAAGGTAAAATGTATGGAATTATCGCTTGACCGTCTTTCAAAACAATACGACAGCAAAATTGCTGTGGACTCTATCAGTGCTACACTTACACCCGGCGTATATGGACTTCTTGGTGCCAATGGCGCAGGTAAGACCACGCTTATGCGCATGCTGTGCGGCATCCTTGAACCCACATTGGGAGAGGTACTTTTTAACGATCATGAAATCACTGCTATGGGGGCGACTTATCGGAATATGCTGGGTTATCTCCCGCAGGATTTTGGTTATTATCCCAACTATACTGCCATGGAATTCATGCTTTATATGGCAGCATTGAAAGGGATACCCCGAAACATAGCCGTAAAGCGAATCAAGAAACTGCTGACCACTGTAGACCTAAATCATGTTGCATCTAAAAGAATCAGGACATTTTCCGGGGGTATGAAGCAGCGTGTAGGTATTGCACAGGCGCTGTTAAACAACCCTAAGGTTCTGATCCTGGACGAGCCTACCGCAGGTCTTGATCCTAAAGAACGAGTTCGTTTCCGCAATCTACTGTCTGAATATGCCGGAGATAAAATTGTGATATTATCCACCCATATCGTCTCTGATATTGAAGCGATCGCAGATGAAGTATTGTTGATGAAAAAGGGACGGATTGTTCAGCGAGGCACGGTGCCGGAGCTTGTTCAAAAAGCTCAAGGCAGAGTATGGGAACTGGCAGTCTCTCCCCGTGAAACACAGATGTGGCAGGCACAGGCAACTGTGGCAAATCTCCGGCACGAAGGGAATCATGTGGTGCTTCGTATTGTCTCTGACAAAATGCCAAGCCAGTCTGCGGTTCCATGCAGCGCATCTTTGGAAGATCTCTATCTTTATTATTTTCCAACTGACGAAGGAGCAGGAGTACAATAATGAGCTTATTCATATTGGAACATAGAAAACTGTGGCGCAAACTCAGCGTCAAACTCAGTGTCTTATTATGCTTTGTCTATATTGTAATATTCGGAAGTGTACTTTCTTACCAATGGTTTACGTTTGGAAGTTCCGATGACTATACAAGTGCCTTTGGTAATAATTTTGACGGCTATGCTGTTATCAAAGAGAGCCAGTCATACTCTGAGCGCTTTGGCGGGGAACTGACGGACGAAAGCCTGCAGCAGATGGTTCGTGAATATCAGCGGTTGGACAATGCCGGACAGGAAGAGGAACTGGAAAAAACGGACTGGTCGATAATAAACAGTTGGTTGACTACCCTGTGGCCGGAACTCAGTAATACAAACAGCTATGAACTGATGATCGGATATGTAAACCCCGAAAAGTTAACGGGATTATATGAACGCAGGCAACAAGCAATAGATGTTTTCCTCGAAAACAGCGGACAGGTTGGCGCTGAACGGGGATACCTGCTCCAAATGGAAGAACAGGTAAAGAAACCTTTTGCTTATGAATGGACAAACGGATGGGTCGCAGCTTCTCGGAAGCATGACCGCTGATCTTGGTACTGTGATGGCGTTGTTTATTGCCATCGTCCTTTCGGGACTGTTTGCAGGAGAATGGCACGACAATACAAAGCCGCTGCTGCTGACAACTCGCAACGGATGGCAAAAAATTGGGATGGCAAAGGTGTGTACCGGTTTCTGCTTTGCAATAGAACTGTTTACGCTCCTTGCTACGGGAACGGTATTGTCTCAGCTGTTTTTTATGGGTACAGCCGGTCATGATATGCCCATACAGAATATTAAGATGCTGAGTATTGCTCCCATAACCATGCTCCAAGCGGAGTTGTACCAATATGCCTTTGTGCTGCTGGGCTCCTTGGGTTTTGCAGGCGTAGTGATGCTCATTTCCGCCAGTGTAAAAAGCAATGTTCTTGCCTTGATTGCAAGCCTCGCCGCAGTATATGGGCCTATGATGGTAGTGGAATATCTCCCGTATGGTTTGCAAAAAGCCTTGGATTTGCTGCCGCTGGTGGGAAGCTCAACAGATATTTTTAGAACCAATACATTCAACATATTCGGAAAAATCATTTGGTCACCTTACTTGTTGATCAGCGTGCCGTTTTGTATTGGAATGATTGCGATACCATTTGCCCTTAAGAAGTGGGCAAAACGCCTGAGGGCTTAAAACCTGTCGGAATAATGTCGGATTTGGTTGGCAGAAGCCGGACACAGGATGCAGAGCAGTGCCGCAAACGGAGGACAAAGATGAATACTAATCAAAGTGGTTCTTTATGGGTGCATTGCCCGATCTGCGGCGGGAAAACAAGAACCAAGGTCTATTGGGATACAGTTCTTGTCCGCTTTCCGCTATACTGCCCCAAATGCAAAAAAGAGACGCGCATGGACGTCATACAATTAAAGATGGTCATAAGCAAATGAGCCGGACGCTATAAGCGCAGAGCCTGCTTTTCCGAAAGAAGGAAAGGCAGGCTCTTTTCATTTAAGTGTTACTGCGTTTTTATCCCGCAGTGCGGTCAGGACGGATTTCAGTACCGGTATCATGGCAGCGGCTTCTTCCTCGTTACAATCTTCAATGAGCAACCGAAGCTGGCTGATGGCTGCACCATCCCGTTGCATTTCGGGATAAAAGATCTCCTTTGCGTCGATCTTCAAGGCTCTGACCAAGGGATACAAGACTTCCATCTTGGGATTGCCTTTAGAGTTCTCAATGTTCAAAACGGTGCGCACATCCACATCAATGGATTCGGCAACTTCGCTTTGTGTGAGATCCAATTTCATGCGGGCACGCCGAACGGCATCTCCCAGCGTATTGGAATAATCGGGCATTACAATTCACCTCAGATATATTCTACAATGCACCTCGTTTCGGTTGTATTCATCGCATTCCACCTATTTTATGTACTCAAATGTACTAAATAAGGAGGACTGCTATGGCAAGAGATAGTGCAATCGCTGAGCGCTATGGTGCAGTGCATTTCAATGCACTGTACAGGGTAACTATGCCATTGTAACAACATTACAATTCACACGTTTTGGTTTACCCGGCTATTTCTGCATGCCGGGTATTTCTTTGCTTAGACGCAGGGAACGCTGCCGCTCTCCGCCCCCTCCAATTCGATTCATCCCATCAAAAAAATCGAATTGGAGGTTCATTATGATAGAAATCAATCTTCGGGAATTCTACCCGGAATGTTATAGAAGCGATTACTTTGTGGAAGTGCCGGATGAAGTGGCAGAACTTTTGATTCTGCTCAGACGGCACGAACAGTCCCAGCGCAGGCGCATTTACAAGTACAAAGCTCAATATTCTCTGGACATCTACGAAAATGTGGAACGAGAAACTGTATTAAAATGCCCCTCTGCCGAGGAAGTATTTGAACAGCTTGCGGAACAGGAACAGCTTTATGATGCCATGATGGCACTCACGCATAAGCAGCGTACTCGCCTGTATGCAAACTTCTTCCTTAACATGAGCTATACCCAAATTGCAAAGCAGGAAGGTGTTGATGTTACTTCGGTTAAGGAGTCAGTTCAACGGGCGATAAAGCAGCTGCAAAAGAAAATCCATCTTTTTTGATTTGCCACCCCCAAATTTAGCTGAAAAAGGTCACGAATAGTAGAAGGACATTTTCTTCGCGTGATCTTTGACAACAACATACACGGTATTTCGGGTACATAATCCGTGCGGCTCAGATGAGCAAGCGGCAAATGGAGCGGCGCGACGATGGCAGCAGCCGAAGCGACAAACGCAATCCATTGACCTGTCCTTGGCAAGGCAGGCGCGATGACACGCACGGAGGATAATGATACTTTCTCACGACCCCGCACGGACTTGACGGGGAGCCCCTGCCGTACTCGCTAGCTATATGCAGCGGTACGGCAGGGCTATGACGAAACAGCCGGTTTCGGCCTGAAATACCTTTCTTTTTTGATAGCATAGGACAAAACCCTCGGTTCGTATCTATACCAAGGGGGTGTTTTCTTGAACGAACTGACCATTGACTGGAATCGTATTGTGAAATCGAAAGAACAGCTTCAAGGCGTTATGATTGAAGCTTTATATAAGCAAGGGCTGCTCACGGAAGAGCAGCGGCGAAACCTCCGGCAGATCTTACGCTGTGACATCTTGGACAACAGCGAAAGGAGCTGATACTGTTTAGGCAACAACATATATCGGAGGCGCATATGTACAAAAATATAGAAGAAATCAGGACGGCGTTGTTCTGTGGAAAGCGCATCTATGACATTCCCTTGCGCGTGACATTCTATGGCCGCGTCAGTACCGATGAGGATAAACAGTTAAACTCGCTGGAGCATCAGATCGCTTATTTTGAAAGCAAGATCAAGAGCTGCGAAAAGTGGGAGTATGTTCCGGGCTATATAGATGAGGGCATTACAGGGACCCGAGCCGATAAGCGCCCACAGTTTTTGAAAATGGTGAGGGATGCAAAGGCGGGGGCTTTTGACCTTATCCTGACAAAAGAGGTTTCCCGCTTTGCCCGGGATATCGTGGACTGTGTGCAGACGGTGCGGGAACTGCTTCGATATGATGTGGGCGTGCTGATCGAGGATATCAACCTCAACACCATGGATAAGGATGCGGAGTTCCGCCTCTCTATCATGGCTATTGTTGCCCAGGAAGAAAGCCGCAAGACCTCGGAACGGGTAAAGTTTGGCTATCGACAGACCATGAAAGAGGGAAAGCGCCACGGTGCGACACCGCCCATCGGATATCGCTTTAATAACGAAAACAACGGATACCATGTGGATGAGCAAAAGTCAAAGCTCGTCCGCTTTGTATTTGAAGAATACGCAAAAGGTGAGCTGGGCACCCGCCGCATTTCAGAGCTGCTGGTGCAAAAAGGCTTTTTGAACGATGCAGGGAATCCCTACAACCCATCCACCATTGAACGAATGATACGCAACCCGGTCTATCTTGGATATATCGTCAATGGCAAAACCTATAAACCACACTATCGCGAAGATAGAAAAGTTGCTATTTCCCGTGACCAATGGCAGCTCCATTATGATCCAATTCGTGTGCCGCCCCTTGTCAGCGAGGAAGTTTGGGAGAAGGCCAATTATGTGCTGGGAGAACGCAGCAAACGTTTGGACGGCGTGGATTGTTCCGGAAAAGACGCAACAGGGCTTGGCAAATATGCCTATTCCAATCGTATCGTATGTGGTGACCATGGCTGCGGCTACCATCGTTCCACATCTCGATGGACGGTGGACGGAGTGCAGAAGCGGGCGGAATACTGGCGCTGCTGCCTGTATAAGAAGTATGGCCGCAAGCAGTGCGAAGCGCCGATTTTGTATAAACGGGATTTGGATGAGATCATGCGTAAACTGTTCTCTACCTTAATTCCGTTATTGAAGGATGCCTGCGGCTCGATTCATGGTGCGCTGGCGCAGGCTTTGGAGGAAAAGCAGACGGAAGATATCCCGGAATTGGAGCGACAAATCGTTGTTTTGGAGCAGAAGAAAAAGAAACTGTTGGATGGCTGGATGAACAGCGTTGTGTCGGACAGCGATTATCAGGATATGCGTAAAAGGCTGGAACAGCAGATCGAGGAGCTGAACGAGAGAAAGTCGCAAAGCAAAAATGCATCTGCAGAACCGAATGTATCCGCAGCATCCTTTGCTATTATGCAAAAGGCCATCAGCAATACAAACTTGGATTCGGAAGAAATGCTGGATGAACTGGTGCGCTGCTTTGTCTATAAAATCGTGGTAAAGCGCAAAGAGGACGCTGGAGTATCGGGCAAAAAAGTACCGTATATGCTTGAAATTTGGCTGCAAAACGCCCAAACACCGGCGAATTTTGATTTAGCCCTTTGTGCGCGCACACATCGCTGTCCGGTCCGCCGTACTGGGCCATGAGCGCCTTTGCCATGCGGGGGTTGGGAGTGGTGATGTTTACGGGGTATTCAAGCTTTTTCTGATAGATCCACATTTAGTCTTTTCCTCCTTAATCCCAGGGCCATTCGCTGCAAACATAGCAGCCCGTAGCAGTCGCCGAGTGGCCGAAGTTCATAAGCGGGCCGTACTGCTCCTCATAGGCGGCAATGAGCTCCTTGAGCCGGGTTGAGTAGTACAGGTAGTCGCTGCGGGCAGCGGCGTCCCCGGGGTGGGTGTCGAGATACAGGTTCAGCTCTACGGCAACAAACTGATATTCGCTTATGGTTTTAAGCAGTTCACATCTTGTCATGTCGTCCATTGCGGCCTCCTTACATTACAAGCTCAGGAAAGAGCGCACCGTTGTTCAGAGCCTCGCAGGGGCAGAACCCCTGAAGGTAGGCCTGATCCGGGAAGTATGCGGTAGCAAGAGGAATGCTGCCTGCGGCCGATGCCAGGTTGACGCTGCTGTCCCAGCCGGAGCAGGGCTGGGTGCTTGCGGTGCCGGCAGCCACAAGTATTCCGCTGTCGGAGCAGGTAAGCTCTGCGCAGCGGCATGTGTTGTTTTTTAGATTCACGGTTTTGCCTCCTTAGCGCCCTGTTACATGGTATTACAGGGCATTTATATATGGCATAATATGCAGGATATGTACGGTAAGGTTACAAAATAAAAAGAGCCGGGGATGACCGGCTCCTTGGCTGCGGTTTTTTGCGTTATGCGGCGGCCTGATCCGTTGTGGCCGCGCCGTCCTGCTCTGCGGGGGTCTCCGCCGTCGCGGCCTCAGTTGCCGGGGTCACGGCGGGCGCGGTGTAGGTAACGGAGGGGATAAAGGAGAGCGCCATATACTCTTCGCCTGCGGCGGAGTCCAGGTCGATGTGAGCCATGGTAAACTGTACATCGGTCTTAGAGCCTTCCTTCAGAGCAGCCTCATGGTAGAACAGGCGGAAGCTGCCGTCCTTGAGCCGTACCAGCAAGCCTATGGGCTTTTCGGGTGAAGCTACCGTCTCGGAAGCTGAGGCTTCCTCCTCGGTTTTCTTTTTCTTATCCTTCTCGGAAGAGTCATCTTCCTTGGCCTTCTCTATCTGTACGGATACGTTGGGGAAGCCGTTGAGGTATACCACGCGGAAATCGCCCTCGGTAATCCACTCTGAGTAGCTTGCCCAGTTATTGCCGGACATGGATTCCATTGTCAGGGCGGGGCTGCCCTCGGTGTAGCTGACGAAGGAACCGGCAGGCGTGGCGGCAGTCTCGGCGGCGGCAGTTTCGGTTTTCTTTTTATCCTTGCTGTCCTTGCCGTCCTTGGAGGTATCCTCGGCGGGCTTGGGTTCGCCTATGGTGCCCTTTATATACGCGGTATTTACATTGGTGGCAAGTGTCTCCAGCAGCTGCTCACGGTTGGCAGAAAGGCTGTACAGCTCAGAGTTCAGGCTGGTAACGCCCTCCAGAGTGAGACTGGGCAGGAAACGCTGAATATATGGGGCGTAATCCTGATTGGACATATAGGCGGAAGCCGCGTCTACGGTGCCGAGGGCCAGGGCACTGGTGCGGAAGTCCGCATATGTGTTTGCATCGGCAAAAGAGTCAAGTGCCGTGCGGAAGGCTGTGTCGCCGGTGCCGGAGGCTGCCTCCACAACGGCAGCTATTGCAGGACTTTCAATGCCGAACTTTGATAGCTCCTTTACCTGATCCGCGTTTGCAAGAGCCTCCGCGAACAACTTATCGGTAGCATTCATTGTTATCACCACACAGCCGTCGGCAACGGTCAACTGGGTAAGGTCGTTAAGGAAGGGATGTATGCTGCGGCTTATCTTTACGTTGAGCGCGGAGGGCTCGATGTCAAAGCGACCGCAAACGAAGCCCATGGGCAGGCCCCAGCCGTTTCCAAGCTTTATGCTGTTTACGGAAATAGTGATGTCGGTATCGTCTACGGACACACCGCAGTTGGCAGATAGAGGAATGCGGACGCTGCCGAAGCAGGTAAGCTCAACATTTGCGGTAAGGGCATTGTTGTCGGTGGATATTCCCATGCCGGAGAGACGTATATTCTTGCCGGCCAATGCGGTATCCATCTTTTCCAGCTTCTCAATGGCGCCCGTCTGGTAGAGCAGCCACCACAGGTCGTTCTTATCAAGCTTTACGGACATTGTTTTATCCGCAGAGGAGAAGGTATAACGCTGTGTGAAGTCCATGGGCTGGCTCTGTACGCATTCGGTGATGTTATCGTACTCGGTACCGCACTTCTGGAGGTAAAGCAGGAAGCCGGCGAAAGCGGCTACGATGACCAGTATTACTGCAAGCACTATGAGCAGCGCTGTCTTTATGCGCTTTTTCCTTTGCTTTTTCTTCCTGCGCGCTTCGCGGGCGGCTTCTTTGCGTGCCGCGCGCTCCGCAGCTTCCTCGTCTGTAAGTATTCTTTCAGTTTCCCGTACGGGGGTATCGGTTTCCATAGTTCAACTATCCTTTCATTGTTCCGGCACAGTACAAAGTGTGAGTTGGCCGGTGCAAATAAATAATGGTAACGACATATATAACTACATATATGTACATTGTGCATTTTATCACGTGAAGCCCAATCTAACAAGAGTGTAGTGAAAATTGACATATTTTGCCGGTGAAAAAGGACGAGAAACAGGAATAATATCGTCGTTAACCGCAGAAAATAATTCCTATTAAAAAGGTGGGAATTATTGACACGGCAAGCTGGCGATGGTATACTTAGCCATAGAAAATCATAGTATACAGGTGGGAATTGAGGTGACGTGCCCATGAAGCTGTCTACAAAGGGCAGATACGGTCTGAAGGCCATGGTGGATCTTACCGTGGCATACGGCAGGGGATATGTGAGCATAGCTACTCTGGCACAGCAGCAGGGCATAAGCGAATCCTATCTGGAGCAGCTGATAGCCTCCTTGAAAAAGGCGGGCCTTGTTGAATCCGTAAGGGGAGCACAGGGCGGATACGCGTTGTCGCGCAAGCCTGAGGATATAGATGTGGGCGAGGTACTGCGCGCGCTTGAGGGCAGTACTTCCATAATGGGCTGCGTGGACGTGAACGGCGCAAGCTGCGACAATGCATGTAGCTGCAGTGCCAGGCCCCTGTGGCTCAAGCTGCAAAAGAGAATAGACGAGGTACTGGATACGACTACACTCGCCGATATGGCGGAGGACTATAAAACACAATTGAGACGCTTTGACAGCGCTCAGGAGAGGAAAAACTGACATGAGAAGAGTATATATGGACAACGCAGCCACAACGTCCCTTGCACCGGAAGTTCTGGAGCAGATGATGCCTTACCTTACCAACATATACGGCAACCCCTCCAGCGTGCATTCCTTCGGGCGGGAGGCAAAGGCGGGAGTGGACAAAGCCCGACAGCAGCTTGCCAAGGCCCTCAACGCAGAGCTGGACGAGATAATCTTCACCGGCTGCGGCACAGAGAGCGACAACACCGTGCTGCTGGGCGTTGCCGAGCGCTACAAGAGCAAGGGAAATCACATAATAACTACAAATATCGAACACCATGCAATACTTCATACCTGCGAATACCTTGAAAAACATGGCTGCGAGGTGACCTATCTTCCCGTGGATGAAAACGGCATGGTAACGGCGGAGCAGGTAAAAAACGCCATCAGGGACAATACCGTACTGGTATCCGTAATGTTTGCAAACAACGAGGTGGGAACCATAATGCCCATTGCCGAGATAGGCAAAGTGTGTAAGGAAAAGGGCGTGTTCTTCCACACGGACGCAGTACAGGCGGTAGGCCATGTGCCCATAGACGTAAAGGCCATGAATATAGACATGCTGTCGCTCTCCGCCCATAAGTTCCACGGGCCAAAGGGCGTGGGTGCGCTGTATGTCCGCCGGGGCATACGACTTCCCTCCCATATAATGGGCGGTGCGCAGGAGCGGGGCCGCAGGGCCGGCACCGAAAATACCGCAGGCATCGTTGGCCTCGGCGCAGCGATAGAGCTTGCATGTAGCAATATGGAAGAAAATGCCAGGCGCATGACTGCACTGAGAAACAGGCTCATGGAGGGCATAGAGCGCGAAATACCCTATGTAAAGCTCAACGGCCACCGCACAGAGCGCCTTCCCAACAACGTGAACTACAGCATAAAGTTCATAGAAGGAGAGTCCATACTGCTGATGCTGGATATGAACGGCATAGCGGCCTCATCAGGCTCTGCCTGCACCTCCGGTTCGCTTGATCCCTCCCACGTGCTGCTGGCCCTGGGACTGCCCCACGAGATAGCACACGGCTCCGTGAGGCTTACTCTGGGCGACGACACTACCGAGGAAGATGTGGATTATGTAATAGAAGTGCTGAAAAAGACCGCAGAGCGGCTCCGCGCCATGTCCCCGCTGTACAAGGGATAAAATAACAAAATAAAAGGAGAACAGCCATATGTATACCGAAAAAGTACTCGATCACTTCAGCCATCCCCGCAACATGGGCGAGCTTAAGGACGCAAACGGAGTAGGCATGGTAGGCAATGCCAAGTGCGGAGACATCATGCAGATGTTCCTTAAAATAGACGACGACGGCATAATTGAGGACGTGGGCTTTAAGACCTTTGGCTGCGGCGCTGCCATAGCCACCAGCTCCATGGCCACAGAGATGATAAAGGGTAAGAGCATAAACGAGGCGCTGAAGCTCTCCAACGCCGCGGTAGTTGAGGCGCTGGAAGGACTGCCCCCCCAGAAGATACATTGCTCCGTGCTGGCTGAGGAAGCAGTAAAAGCCGCCCTCGAGGATTATTATAAGCGCAAGGGCGTCGAGATGCCTGAGGAACTTAAGAAAAAGGCAGAGCACAAGGACGTACACGAGGTTCAGGAATAAAGTCTGGCAGTGCATACATAACTTAACATAGTTGCCTCGCTCCTTTGTGGGAAGAATAAGCCCGAAAGGAGTGAGGCTTTTTTATGAAAACCGTATCGTTTATGGCGGGAATGGCAGCCGGCATGGTAATGGCGGGCGCGGCGCTGTCCGCAGCATACCCCGATGTACCCAAGAGAATGGGAAGGGATGCCAAAAAGATGGTTCGCTGTGGCAGACGCATGATGAACAGCGTGCTCAAATAAGGCCGCAGACCGGCGAAAAGATGACCTGTTTGTGAATAACGGGTCATTTTTTGTGTAATGCCTCTTTGCCGGTTTACAAAAATATGGTAAAAAGGGTATAATTTAGGTGAATGGAGGGTTCAAGATTATGGGCGACCAGACAAACGAAACCGTACACTTCAAGATCCAAAAGGAACGTACCAAAGCTGGCGACGTGCTCATGCGGGTATATGAGGCCATGTCAGAGAGGGGCTACGATCCCGTCAACCAGATAGTTGGCTACCTGATCTCCGGCGACCCTACATACATCACCAGCTATAATAACGCCAGATACCTTATACGCATGCTGGAGCGGGACGAGCTTCTGGAGGAGCTGGTAAAGTATTATGTGGAGTCCCACGGCCCTACCATCAGTTGACAAAGACACACAAGGTTTTAGGAGCCAAACAGCACGGCATAACCGCGTCGTCCTCATTTGAAATACATCCAGTATTTCTGCACTCGTCCTCCTTGTTCTGCCATACTCTTTGACTTCTAAAACTCAAAGACCCTAAAGAGTTTGCTTTGAGGGCGATCCAAGGCCGAGGAGCGCAGTACTACTGGAGGTAATTCAAGCGACGAGAACGCAGGAGCGCCCCAAAACAAACCTTTAGGGCTTGTGTGCTCTTGTCAACTGATGGTATAGAAGGCGAATAAGCGACATAAAATACGCCGCGTATTTTTCGCGGCCTTTTAAAGAATAATTTAAGGAATAAAACTGATATTATGATGAGAGTGCTTGCCCTTGACATAGGGGATAAACGCATAGGAGTGGCGGTGAGCGATCCGCTGGGCATTACCGCCCAGGGCCTTGAGACCTACACCCGGACGGGCGACCTGGATAAGGACACTGACTACCTTATAGCGCTGGCCAACAAATACAAGCCGGTGCGGCTGCTTTTCGGTATGCCCCGCAATATGGACGGAAGTTATGGCTTTGCAAGCGAAAAGGTTAAGGAATTTGCTGCAGCTATGTGCGAAAAGTGGGACGGAGAGCATACCTTCTACGACGAGCGGCTCACTACCGTTCAGGCGGAAAGGGTGCTGTACGAGGCCGAGATGGATTGGCGCAAGCGACGTAAGGTGATAGACAAGCTGGCGGCTGTGGTAACTCTGGAAGGCTACCTTGCTACCAACCCAAAGCTTTGACAGGGAGATGAAAAGATGAAAGACAGGAATATAATAGATCAGATAGGCGAAGACGTAGTGCTGCTGGATGAGGACGGAAAGGAGAACACCTTCGAACACATACTTACCTTTATGTATGAGGGTAAGAAATATGTAGCGCTTTCTCCCATTGCGGATGAGGAAAGCGCTATGGACGACGATGAGGCGGAGGTGGTGCTGTTCCAGATAACCAGCGAAAACGGAGAGGATACCTACGTCAGCATAGACAACGAGGTGCTGCTGGACGAAGTATTCGCCGAGTTTCTCGACCTCATGGACGAGATAAACGAGGAAGAGGAAAAGGAATAGGCCGATTTATAAAAAAGCCGCAAAGCTGCGGTTTTTTTATTTTTATTGTTGCATATAAAGCGGACTTCATGGTATACTCATGCTCGTATGGATGTGCGAATGGAACGCATATATCACACACCCGGATGGACCGGCGGTTCGTGCCTGTGACATGGGTTGCCCGTACGGGAAGAAGTCCGGGGAGGAATAAATAACGAGGAGGATCATAAAATGTCAGTTATTTCCATGAAACAGCTTCTTGAAGCAGGCGTACACTTTGGTCATCAGACCCGCCGTTGGAACCCCAAGATGAAGGAATACATCTTCACCGAGCGCAACGGCATCTACATCATCGACCTTCAGAAGACCGTTAAGAAGGCTGAGGAAGCCTATAATTTCGTCCGCAGCGTTGCTGAGGCGGGCGACAGCATTCTGTTTGTCGGAACCAAGAAGCAGGCTCAGGAATCCATTGAGCAGGAAGCTAAGCGCTGCGAGATGTTCTATGTAAACCAGCGCTGGCTGGGCGGCATGCTCACCAACTTCAAGACTATCCAGACCCGTATAGCAAAGCTCCGCAAGATCGAGAAGATGGAAGCGGACGGCGACTTTGCGTATCTCCCCAAGAAGGAAGTCATCAAGCTCAAGGCCGAGCAGGAAAAGCTGGAAAAGAACCTTTCCGGAATAAAGGATATGAAGAAGCTCCCCGGCGCCATGTTCGTAGTTGACCCGCGCAAGGAGTACATCGCCGTCATGGAAGCCCGCGCTCTGGGTATCCCCGTAGTGGCTATCGTTGATACCAACTGCGATCCCGATGAGGTGGATTACGCTATCCCCGGCAACGACGACGCTATCCGTGCGGTTAAACTCATCGCCTCCAAGATGGCTGACGCCGTACTGGAAGGCCGTCAGGGTGAGCAGATGATAGACGCAGCAGCCGAAGAAGAGGCCGCTGGCGACGATTTTTAATCTTAAACGATACTTTTAACAGGAGGTCAAGCATATATGTTTACCGCTAAAGACGTAATGGCTCTGCGCGAAATGAGCGGCGCCGGCATGATGGATTGCAAGAAGGCCCTCACCGCCTGCGAAGGCGATATGGACAAGGCAATGGATTATCTTCGCGAGAAGAGCCTTGCTGCTTCCGCAAAGAAGGCTGCCCGTATAGCTGCTGAAGGTATTGTAAGCAGTTACGTTACCGATGACCACAAGGTCGGTGCTATCGTAGAGGTCAACTGCGAGACCGACTTCGTCGCCAAGACCGACGACTTCAAGGCTCTGGTAAACAGCGTTGCCAAGCTGGTAGTTGAAAAGAACCCCGCCGATGTAGACGAGCTGATGGCTCTGGACTGCGGCGATGGCACCGTTGCCGAGATGGTCAACCGCGCAGTTGCCAAGATAGGCGAAAAGATAACCATTCGCCGCTTTGCCCGCATGGAGGGTCAGCTGGTGGATACCTATATCCATCTGGGCGGCAAGATCGGCGTTATCGTAGCCGCCAAGACAACGGATGCCGAGAAGGCCAGGCCCGCCGTACATGATGTAGCGATGCACATCGCCGCCGCGAAGCCCGGCGTGCTCCATCGCGACGAGGTGGATCCTGCCGATCTGGACAAGGAGCGCGAGATACTGCGCGCCCAGGCTCTGAACGACCCCAAGCCCAAGCCCGCAAACATCATCGAGAAGATGGTGGAAGGCCGTATCGCCAAGTACTACAAGGAGGTTTGCCTGCTTGAGCAGCCCTTCGTAAAGAATCCCGATCAGAGCATTGAGCAGATGCTCAAGGAGCACGGTGATGTGGAGCTGGTAGCGTTCGTCCGCTTTGAGATGGGCGAAGGTCTCCAGAAGCGCCAGGATAACTTCGCTGAGGAAGTTATGGGCCAGATGAAGAAGTAAAACCTGCTTTTAAAAGGAACACCCTTTCCGGTGTTCCTTTTTTGTTATATAATGTATCTGGTGAAAATCGGTCCAGACCGTAATAATAGTTTTAAGGAGCAGAAAAATGCTGAAATACAAGAGAATATCACTTAAGCTTTCCGGCGAAGCCATGGGCGGCGCACAGGCTGTGGATTTTGACAAGGCGGAGGCTATAGCGAGACAGGTGGCGCGGCTTCACGAGCTTGGAGCAGAGATAGGCATAACTATCGGCGGCGGCAATATATGGCGTGGCCGCAGCTCCGGCGATATGGACCGCAACAGGGCGGATCAAATGGGTATGCTGGCGACTGTCATAAACTCTCTTGCCGTTCAGGACTGCCTGTTGAAGCTGGGGATCCCTGCTGTGGTGATGTCCTCAATAGATATGCCGAGGATAGCGGATAGCTATTCCTCCCGGGCTGCACATGCCGCCCTTGATGCAGGTAAGGTAGTCATATTTGCAGGCGGCAGCGGTCTGCCCTTCTTCTCTACCGATACCGCAGCTGCCCTCAAGGCCGCCGAGATAGGCGCGGACGCAATGCTCCTTGCAAAGAACGTGGACGCGATATATTCCGACGACCCCAAAAAGAACCCGAACGCCGTAAGGTATTCGCACCTCACCTACGACGAGGTCATCGAACGTGAACTAAAGGCTACAGACCTTACTGCCATAACCCTCTGCAAGGAGCAGAACATACCTATACTTGCCTTCGCCATGGCGGACCCGGACAACGTGGTAAAAGCCGTTCAGGGCGAGAGCATAGGTACGCTGATAGACAACGTGAAGTAAGGTATAAAGCGGGCGATACTGTGAACAATCTCTAATTGGGGATTGTGCGAAACAGGCATTTCCTGTAAAATATAGCTGAGCTTTTTATAAGATAAACTTTCAGGAGGTTCAAATATGGACGCTGTCGCAACCGCAAAAGAAAAAATGACCAAAACCGTAGCCGCTTTGGAGCGTGACCTCGGAACCCTCAAGGCCGGGCGTGCGAACCCCCAGGCCCTTGACCGCATAATGGTTGACTATTACGGCTCTCAGGTGCCGATAAACCAGCTGGGCAATATATCCTCCCCCGAAGCGAGGCTGCTGGTCATCTCCCCCTATGACGCCACTATGATAAAGGAAATAGAGAAGGCTATACAGAAGTCCGACCTGGGCATTAACCCCAGCAACGACGGCCGCCTCATACGTCTCGTATTTCCCGAGCTCACCGAGGAGCGCCGAAAGGAGCTTGTAAAGCTGGTGCGCAAGAAGGGCGAGGAGTCTAAGGTAGCTATACGTTCTATCCGCCGCGACGCCATCGATACCATTAAGAAGGCCAAGAAGGACGGCGATATAACTGAGGACGACCAGAAGCGCCAGGAAGAGCAGGCTCAGAAGGCTACCGATGAGTTCATAAAGAACATTGACAAGGTCATTGCTGATAAGGAAAAGGAGATAATGACGGTTTGATATCCGTACTTGGATACGAGCTTGGAAGGGCGAAAGAGCTGCTGGAAGCCGAAGGATACAGCGTGAGGTGCGTAGAGACCCGCAGCCGCAAGGGACTTAACGGCAACGAAAAACGGGTGATAAGGCAGCGTACTGATGGCAATGCGGTTGAGCTCATATGGGCCCTGTTCAAAACAGACTGCGAATATGGGGGATAGCGGTTAGTTCCGCATCCCCTTTTGTATCGGAGGATATTTTTACACAATGGCAAAGATACAGCCTCAAAGCGTAGGCTTGGCGCCGGAACTGCCACGGCATATAGGCATAATAATGGACGGCAACGGCCGTTACGCCACGCGGCGGGGCCTGCCGAGAAAGCTTGGCCACCGGGCAGGAATGGAACGGCTGCGGGGGCTTATACGTTTTTCATCGGATATAGGTATTGAGGTGCTGTCGCTGTACGCCTTTTCCACCGAAAACTGGAAGCGGCCCAAGGAAGAGATAGGGGCGCTGTTCGATCTTTTTCTGGAATACTTTATAAGCGAACTGGACGACCTGGATAAAAACAACGTCTGCATACGCATAATGGGCGACATGTCCGCATTTCCGGAAAAAATGGGCCAGGAGACGGACGAGGCCATGTACAAAACCAGAAACAATACCGGCCTGAAGCTCAATATTGCATTGAACTACGGCAGCAGGGCAGAGGTGGTACGCGCCTGCAATACCCTTATTGAGCGCGGAAAGCCCGTAGACGAAGCTGATCTTATGAACGCCCTGTATACCGCGGGGCTGCCGGATCTCGACCTTGTAATCCGTACGGCGGGAGAGCAGCGGCTGTCCAACTTCATGCTGCTCCAGGCGGCATACGCCGAGCTGGTGTTCACGGACGTGACATTTCCCGAGCTTACGGACGAAAGATACGCGGACTGCATAAGGGAATACCAACGGCGCTCCAGAAGGTTCGGCGCGGTGACGGAATAAATCATCAAAAGGAGAAGCGGCGTAATGGATAGCGGCAGGAAAACCAGAGTAATAGTAGGCGCGTTGCTGGGGTTGCTTTTCGTGGGCATAGTGGCTCTCGGCAGCATATTCCGCACCGTGGTATTTACCGTGGCGGCGGTGATAGCGGTATATGAGATGTCCAACATGATCTATAAAAAGACGGAAAAGAACATATTCGCGGCGCCCGCATACATCTTTGCGGCGCTGTGCTTCCCCGTAGCCTCATTTCCGGCGGCCCTGGCGGCGAGGATGAGCGCCGCTACTGCCATAATGCTCCTCGGGGCGCTGTGCCTGATGCTCATTGCGGCGGAGAGGGTATTCAATAAGCTGCGCACCACGGAGGAGAGCATATACTCCGCGTTCATGCTCATATACCCCATGTCGCTGTTTGGAATGCTGGCGCTGATAATGCCCGCCGACGGGCTCACCTCACCGAAAAACGTGGGCCTGCTGCTGGTATTCATATGCCCGCTCATGGGCGACATGCTGGCCTATTACATAGGCTCCTCCATGGGCAAGCGAAAGCTCTGCCCCGAGATAAGTCCTCATAAGACGGTTGAGGGAAGCTATGGAAGCTTTCTTGGCGGGCTGCTGGGCGGCTTTGTATGCTTCCTGCTGCAATTCATATGGGGGCTGCATCTGCCCATACTTCCCATGCTGCTGGTAGGTATTATCTGCGGAGGAGTAGGGCAGATAGGCGACCTGTTTGCGTCCGTCATAAAACGCTGGGCAGGGGCAAAGGATTACAGCAATATATTTCCCGGCCATGGCGGGGTGATAGACAGGTTGGACAGTGTGCTCATGTGCGCACCGGTGGTGCTGTGTTACGTATGGCTCAGTATGCTGGGCTAAAGGAATGCAATAGATAATGAAGAATATAGCTGTTTTGGGCTGCACAGGCTCCATAGGCAGGCAGACCCTTGACGTTATCAGGGCTAATCCGGATAAATTCCGGGCGGCCGTGCTTTGCGCGGGCAGAGATGCAGACGCCATGTTTAAAGCGGCGGAGGAATTCCGCCCGGATTATATTGCCATGGCGGACGAGGCTGCGGCGGATAAGCTCAGGCAAAGCGGAATAAAGGCAAAAATAGCCGGCGGTGAACAGGCGGTGCTGGAAGCGGCGGCCTATGAGGGCGCCGACATAATAGTAAATGGCATAAGCGGCTTTTCAGGAATGAAGCCGCTGCTTGCAGCGCTGGAAGCGGGCAAAACCGTTGCCCTTGCAAACAAAGAAAGCATCGTCTGTGCTCACGACCTGGTAAATGCCGCGCTGAAAAAGGGCGGTGCCATAATACCGGTGGACAGCGAACAGAGCGCCATATTCCAGTGCATGGCGGCGGGAAACCACGGCGAGATACAAAGGCTCATACTTACGGCCTCCGGCGGTCCCTTCAGGGAATATACAAAGGAACAGCTCAAAACCGTCACGCCGGAGCAGGCAGGGCATCACCCAACCTGGAAAATGGGCAGAAAGATCACTATAGACTCTGCCTCCTTTTTCAACAAGGGCCTCGAGATAATGGAGGCGAGCTATCTTTTCGGCATACCCGGGGAAAGGATAAGCGTATTGGTACACCCGGAGTCCATAGTGCATTCCATGGTGGAATACACGGACGGATGCAATATGGCACAATTATCCAGGCCCGATATGCGGCTTGCAATACAATATGCGCTGACATACCCGGAGAGGACTCCCGGCGAGTTTGGAAGGCTTCGCCTTGAGGACATAGGCAAAATAAGCTTTTATGCGCCTGATACCGATAAATTTCCGGCGATACCCATGGCGTATGAGGCGCTGCGCGAAGGAAGAAACCTGCCCATAGTGTATAATGGCGCAAACGAGGCGGCGGTGGATATGTTCATACGGGGCAAGATACGCTTTGACGAGATAGCCGACGTGGTCGGATACGCCGTGAGCAGGGCGGACAGGGGGAATATACTCTCCCTTGAGGACATAATAAAAACAGACAGGCAGGCGAGAAGGCTTGCATTTGAGAAAGGAAACGCATAAATGACGCTGTTGTCAATTGTTGGCGCGCTGCTGGTGCTTACGGTGCTGGTATTCGTACACGAACTTGGGCATTTTTACGCGGGCAAAAAGCTTGGCTTCAGAATAGACGAGTTCGCCATAGGAATGGGCCCTGTGGTGTGCAGCAAGGAGAAAAACGGTACCCGCTTCGCGATCCGGGCGCTGCCCATAGGCGGCCTATGTGCCTTCCACGGTGAGGATGAAGGTGTATCCGATCCCGAGTGCTTCAATGCGCAGCCGATATGGAAGCGCATGATAGTGGTGCTGGCCGGCCCGTTTATGAATATACTTCTGGCAGTGGTGCTGGCCGTGATCATACTTATGACCTACGGCGAGTATATGCCGATGATAAACGACTTTACCGCAGAGAACACCCCGGCGGAGGCCGCGGGCATACAGGTAGGCGATATCATAACCGAGATAGACGGCAAAAGCATAACCTACTATGCGGAATGCACGGATTACATACAACAGGCTGATCCTGCGAGAATAGAGGTTACCGTACGACGTGACGGCATGGACGCGACGCTTACCGCTCGCGACATATACGACCCCGAAAGCGGCAGCAACAGGCTGGGCATATACATCTCCCCCGAAAGGCTGCGCTACGGCCTGCTTGAGGCTGCGACAAATTCGGTACGTTACACCTGCTATATTGTAAAAGAGATGTTCAAGGTGCTGGGCGGCCTGTTCACAGGAAGCGTTACCTCGGACGACGTCGCCGGGCCGGTGGGAACCATAAGCATAATAGGTCAGGCGGTGAGGGCCGGCTTTGAGGTGGTGCTGCGTCTCGGAGTGCTTATCAGCATCAACCTTGGCATAATGAACATACTGCCAATTCCGGCGCTGGACGGCGGAAGGTTTTTGTTCATGGTGATAGAGGCGGTTCGCGGCAAGCCCATACCTCCCGAGAAGGAGGGAATGATACATATGGCGGGGCTGGTGCTGCTATTCAGCCTTATGATACTGCTTACGGTAATGGACGTAAGAAAGCTGTTTTAGCCGTATAGCGGCAGACCGATTTGTGGGGGAAGGATGAAAAAAACAAGAAAAGTTATGGCAGGGGCGGTGCAGATAGGCGGCGGCGCCCCCGTCACCATACAGTCTATGACCAATACAGACACGGCGGACGCAATAGCCACCGCCGATCAGATATTGGCTCTTGAGGAGGCGGGCTGCGAGATAGTCCGCTCTTCCGTGTACAATGAGGCATGTGCAAAGGCAATACCCGAGATAAAGAGCAGGATACACATACCACTCGTCGCGGATATACATTTTGATTGGAGACTCGCCATAGCCGCCATGGAAAACGGCGTGGACAAGCTGCGCTTCAATCCCGGCAACATAGGCGGAGAGGAAAACGTAAAAAGGCTGGTGGATTGCGCCAAGGCCCATCATGTTCCCATGCGCATAGGGGTAAACGGCGGCTCTGCGGAAAAGGAGCTTCTCCGAAAGTACGGAGGCCCAAAGCCGGAAGCGCTGGTTGAGAGCGCGCTGAAGCACGTCCGCATGCTGGAAAAACAGAGCTATTATGACATGGTCATATCTATTAAATCCTCCAACGTGCCGAATACAGTTGAGGCTTACAGGCTTATGAGCAGGGAGTGCGATTACCCCCTGCATATAGGTGTTACGGAAGCTGGCGGCGGTGAAATGGCCCTTGTAAAGGCTGCGGCCGCCATGGGCGCCCTTCTTGTGGACGGCATAGGGGATACCATGCGCGTATCCATGACCGGCGACCCTGTACAGGAGGTTTACGCAGCGAAGGAGATACTGAAGGCCATGGGTCTCAGAAAAGAAGGAGTGGAAATAGTCAGCTGCCCAACCTGCGGCAGAACCTGCACCGATCTTCTCAGCGCCGCCAACAGGGTGGAGCATGAGCTTTCCAGCCTGATACCCAAGGGAAAGTACCTTAAAGTAGCCGTGATGGGCTGTATTGTAAACGGCCCCGGAGAAGCGGCTGAAGCCGATATAGGCGTGGCCTTCGGCAAAAGCGGCTGCGCGCTGTTCAAGGGCGGCAAGCTCTTCAGGACAGTTCCTCTGGAGGCCGCCGTAGACGAGCTGATAGCCGAGGCGAAGGCCATGATGGAATAGACTATGGAACAGAAGCTTTTGACTATATTTGAAAAATACGGCCTTGGAGACGGCGAGATAACAGATGCCGGACTGAACAAGCGTGAAAATCTGCTGACCGTTACCGTGCGGTGCAGCCATATAACCAGCGCCGAAAACATAGCCTGTCTTGAGAGGGAGCTTTGCGCCCTCATGCCGGGCTGCCGCACAAAGGTAATAATCAGGTGCGGCGGGCTTTCGAGGCTGCTGTCCGCCTGCGACGAGGATACGCTGAACATACTCAAAAAGACATGGTGCGACATACTTCCGGTATGCCGCCCCGCGATACACAGCTCCGTCTGGGATTATGAGAGCGGCACGATCAAGGTAAAGATACCCAGGCAGGTGTTCGAGCTGGTCTCGGATCCGAGACATAGGGAAACGGTAAAGTCATATTACCTCGATCGGTACGGCATAGAGACTGACATAGAGCTTACAGCGGACGATACCATGGAGCTGACGCTGCCCAAGGAAGAGGAACGGCCCTCCTGGCAGCCTAAAAAGGCTGCGGAGGCCAAGAAAAAGGCACTCCCCGACAGGGCGGATGCGATATATGGCAAGCCCATAAAAAAGACCGCCATAATCCAGCAGCGCGACGTGGACGAGACTATGTGCTACGTCACAATAAAGGGCGAGATACTAACCCTGGAGACTACAAAGCAGAAAAACGGCAGGACTATACTGACATTTGCCATAAGCGACCATACAAACACGATTCCCTGCAAGATGTTTCTCGAGGAGGGCGAGAATGGCATCGTCGATACCATAGCCGGCATACAGAAAAAGAAGGATATACTTATCGTCGCCGGAAAGTATATGATGGATCAGTGGCTCAGGCGAATGTGCGTATTCCCGCGGGACGTGGGCTGGGAGCCAAGAGCGGTGCGCACGGACAAGTCCGAGGAGAAGCGCGTAGAGCTGCATCTTCATACCAAGATGTCCAGCATGGACGGCCTGACAGACGTTAAGGAAGCCATAAAGACCGCAGCCCGCTGGGGCCATAAGGCAATAGCAATAACGGATCACGGCGTGGTACACGCCTTCCCGGATGCGGTGGCACAGGCAGACAAGCTGAAAAAGGACGGCAAGGACATAAAAATACTGCTGGGCGTCGAGGGCTACCTCATGCCCGACAGCGAGCTTATAAAGCGGCCGGAGCAATACGTGGCGATAGGAGTGGTAGCATATCCCGGCGTAAAGGAGGACGACGTATTCGAGATAGCCGCGCTGCGCTTTGACGAGAGCGGCGAAAAGGAAGGCTTATCCATAATAGTCAACAGCGGCGCGGCGCTGACCGATGCCATGGCCCAGGAGACAGGGCTTACACGCGAAATGATAAACGGCGGCGTGAGCCTGAAGGACGGGCTGAAGCAGCTGTATGACTTTATAGGCGATGGAGTGAAGGTGATACACGACCCGCTGGAGCTGAATAACCTCAGGCAGCACGGCCTGCGCTTTGATATGGAGCTGGACGCGCACTGCGTAAGCACCTCCATGCTGTTTCATTACCTGCACAGGGAAAGCAAGCAGACGGATATGAGGACTGCGGCGGAGGCGCTGGGCGTGGAGCATTGCGGCGGCAGAGCTATGGAAAGGGCGAGGACTGCGGCAAAGATAATGAACGCCGTACTGTCCGAGATGACCGCAAAGGACATAGAAAAGCTGCCGCTCATAGACGCGGTTCCCAAGGAAAAGGGAAAGGGCCGCAGGCTCACATACCATATAATCATAATGGCCAGGAACCACGAGGGGCTTATGAACCTTTACCGCCTCGTGTCATATGCTCACCTCGAGCACCTGCGCAAGGTACCGCAGATACCCAGAAGCCTTCTCAATATGCACCGTGAGGGCCTTATAATAGGCTCCGCCTGCGAGGCAGGAGAGCTGTTCCGGGCGGTGCTCAGGGGGGAGAGCGAGGAAAAGCTCATGTCCATAGCGGACATGTACGACTATCTCGAGATACAGCCCATAGGCAACAACGCCTTCCTTATGCGAAACGGCACAGTGGACACGGAGGAAGGGCTTCGCGATCTCAACCGCAGGATAGTAGCCCTGGGCGACAAGATGGGCAAGCCTGTGGTGGCCACGGGGGACGTACACTTCTTGGAGCCGGACGACGCGCTTTTCCGCAGCATAATAATGCACGCCAGAGGCTTTGACGATGCGGAGCAGCAGGCCCCCCTATACTTCAAGACCACGGATGAGATGCTGGAGGAATTCTCCTATCTGGGCGAGGAAAAGGCGAGGGAGGTAGTAATAACCAACCCCAACATGATAGCCGACAGCTGCGAGAGAATGAAGGCGTTCCTGTCAGAAAAGGGCACCTATGCCCCTACGTTCCCCGGCGCAAACGACGAGCTGAGGAATATGGCGCTGAAGAAGGCTCACGAGATATACGGGGACGAATTGCCGGAGGTGGTGCAGAAGCGCCTTGATAAGGAACTGAATTCCATCATAGGCAACGGCTATTCCTCGCTGTACCTTATGGCACAGCGCCTTGTACACAAGTCAAACAGCGACGGATATCTCGTCGGTTCCCGAGGCTCGGTAGGCTCTTCCTTCGTGGCCAACATGGCGGGCATAACCGAGGTAAACGCATTGCAGCCCCACTATGTCTGCCCCAACTGCCGGCACAGCGACTTCGACATAGACCGTACCAAGTATGCCTGCGGCGTGGATATGCCGGATAAGGACTGCCCCGTCTGCGGCGCAAAATACAAAAAGCTCGGCTACGAGATACCCTTCGAGGTGTTTCTGGGCTTCAAGGGCGACAAGACCCCGGATATAGACCTTAACTTCTCAGGGGATTATCAGCCTGTAGCGCATAAGTACGTTGAGGTGATGTTCGGGGAGGGCCACGCCTTCCGCGCCGGAACCATATCCGGCGTAAAGGACAAGATAGCCTACGGCTACGTCCGCTCCTACTGTGAGGCAAACGGCATAAACGCCAGCAAGGACGAGATGGACCGCATGGTGCAGGGCTGCACAGGAGTTAAGAAGACTACCGGCCAGCATCCCGGCGGCATAGTCATAGTGCCAAAGGAAAACGATATAATGGAGTTCACCCCGGTGCAGTACCCGGCGGACCGCAGCGAGGGCGATACCATAACCACCCACTTCGACTTTCACGCCATGGACGACAGGCTGGTAAAGCTGGATATACTGGGCCACGATGATCCGACGGTGCTTAGAATGCTGAAGGATATTACCGGCTTGGACCCCCAGACAATACCCCTTGACGACCCTGAAACCATGAAGATATTCCGCACCAGCGAGCCTCTGGGCGTGACGCTGGACGAGCTGGACTGCGACGTGGGCAGCATAGCAATACCCGAGTTCGGCACCACCTTCGTGCGGCAGATGCTCAAGGATACGCGCCCGACTACAATGGAGGAATTACTCAGGATCTCCGGCCTTTCCCACGGTACCGACGTATGGCTGGGCAACGCTCAGGAGCTGGTATTGAGCGGTACGGCGACGCTGTCGCAGGTAATATGCACCCGAGACGATATAATGAACTATCTTATACTCAGAGGCGGCGACCCGTCCATGTCCTTCAAAACCATGGAGAGCGTCCGCAAGGGCAGAGGCCTTACCCCTGAGATGGAGGAGCATATGCGCTCCATAGATACGCCTCAGTGGTTCATAGACTCCTGCAAAAAGATAAAGTACATGTTCCCCCGCGCCCACGCAGCGGCCTACGTCATGATGGCCTTCCGAGTGGCCTACTACAAGGTGCATATGCCCCTCGCCTTCTATTCCGTTTACTATACCGTCCGAGCGGACGCCTTTGACATAGCCCAGGCGGAGGGCGGCGCCCAGAAGGTGCTTGCCAACATAAACGCCATAAAGAAAAAGGGCAACGATACGGATAAAAAGGAAGAAGACCTGCTGACAATACTGGAGGTGGTCTTTGAAATGAACAAGCGCGGCATAGAGCTGCTGCCTGTGGACCTGTATAAATCCAAGGCCAGCCAGTTCATAATAGAAGACGGCAAGATACGGCCGCCCTTCTCATCGGTGGCGGGCGTGGGAGCCAACGCCGCCATAGGCATAGCCGAAGGCGCAAAGGGCGGCGAGTATACCTCCATAGAAAATTTTCAGGCCCGCACCGGCGCCAACTCCGCAGTGATAAAGGCGCTTGCGGAAGCCGGCTGCCTGAACGGGCTGCCCGAGACGGATCAGCTCTGCCTGTTTTAAAGAAGCCGGTATGTGCGGCGCTTTGATGCGAAATAATATGCTTGCATTATAGTGCCGCATATGGTACAATTTTGCTGTTGGTATATGGCAAGTTTGCTGTATTTTAGTTTTCAAGTAAGAGTGGGCGCGTCCTGCTCTTTTGTTTTGAATAGCGGAGGAATATAATGAAAACCACCCAAACAGTGGAAGCTCTTCTCCGGCCGGTAGTTACAGGCATGGGCTACGAGCTGGATGAGGTAGAGTTTCAGAAGGAGCAGGGTAATTGGGTGCTCACCCTGTACATAGAGCATCAGGACGGAAGAAGCGCTACCATAGACGACTGCGAGGCGGTGAGCCGGGCCGTAGACCCCATATTGGACGAAGCTGACCCAATAGAGCAGGCATACTACCTCAGTGTGTCCTCAATAGGCATCGACAGGCCGCTCAAAAAGGATAGGGACTATCAGCGCAGCCTCGGCAGCCCCATTACGGTAAAGCTCTACGCCCCGCTCAAGGGCAAAAAGGAGTATACGGGCGAGCTTTTGTCATATACGCCTGATTCCTTCACCATAAGCGTAAAGGGCGAGGAGATGACCTTCCAGAAAAAGGACGCTTCAAAGGTGCAGCCCTATATAGACTTCAAGGCTCTGGAAAAGGACCTTGACGAATTAGAAGCAGATTTTGAAAATATAGAGACAGAAGAGGAGAATTGACAATGAACGCCGAATTCATAGAGGCACTGAATGCCATAGAGAAAGAGCGCGGGATAAGCAAGGATATACTGATAGACGCATTTGAATCCGCATTGATAGCGGCATACAAGCGCAACTACGGCGCAGTGGGAAACGTCCGCGCCACAGTGGATAGGGATACGGGCGAGGTGCAGATATTCGCCTCCAAGACCGTCACCGAGACGGTGGAAAACCCCTATGCGGAGATATCTCTTGCCGAGGCGAAGAAGATCAATTCCCTCTATGAAGTGGGCGACGTTCTGGAGGAGGAGGTAGACCCCCGCAAGTTCGGCCGCATAGCGGCCCAGACCGCCAAGCAGGTGGTTGTGCAGCGCATTCGCGAGGCCGAGCGCGGCGTCATATTCGATGAATTCGTAGAGAAGGAAAACGAGGTGCTTACCGCTATAGTCCAGCGGGTAGAGAAGAACGGCATCTATGTAGAGCTGGGCAAGACCGACGGCTTCCTTGCCGCCTCCGAGACCATAGCGGGGGAGACTTATAACACCAGCGACAGGCTGAAGGTTTACGTCCTTGAGGTGCGTAAGACCAACAAGGGCCCGCAGGTAATAGTTTCCCGTACCCACCCCGGCCTTGTTAAGAGGCTTTTCGAGCTGGAGGTTCCCGAGATACAGACCGGCATAGTCCAGATAAAGTCCATAGCGCGGGAGGCGGGCTTCCGCACCAAGGTGGCCGTTTATTCTTCCGACCCTCAGGTGGACGCCGTGGGCGCCTGCGTGGGCCAGAAGGGGATAAGGGTAGAGCGCATAGTAAACGAGCTGCATAACGAAAAGATAGATATAATAGAGTGGGATCCCGATCCGGCAGTATATATTGCCAAGTCCCTTAGTCCTGCCCGTGTTATGATGGTATACATCAACGAGGCGGAAAAGGCCGCAAAGGTGATAGTGCCAGACAATCAGCTTTCCCTTGCTATCGGCAAGGAAGGCCAGAACGTCCGCCTTGCCGCCAAGCTCACAGGCTGGAAGATAGATATAAAGAGCCAGAGCCAGGCCGAGGAGGACATGGATATAGCGGACGCCGACAGCGAGGCGGACGGCGGCTTCGAGGAATAGTTTTGGAGGACCAGCAATGCCTGCTAAGAAGGTGCCTATGAGAATGTGCGTGGGCTGCCGCGAGATGAAGCCAAAGAAGGAGCTGCTGCGCATAGTCCGCTCTCCCGAGGGCGAAATAAGCGTGGACCGCACCGGCAAGGTCTCCGGCCGCGGCGCGTACATATGCGCCAACGCGGAGTGCCTGAACAGGGCCCGCAAAATAAAAGCGCTGGAAAGGGCGCTGGAGCACGGAATAGAGGACGAGGTTTTTTCAAGGCTCGCTTCGGAGATAACCGGCGATGCAGAATGACCGTCTGCGTACAGCTCTGGGCTTTGCGGCCAAGGCCGGGAAGTGCATATCCGGCGACTTTGGCGCGGAAAGGGCCGTGAAGGACAAAAAAGCCTTCATAATAGCTCTGGATAACGGCGTGTCCGCCGCAACGCGGGAGCGCTACGAGGGAATGTGCCAAAGAGCCGGCATACCCTGCGTGTATCTCGAAGACCTTGGCAGGGCGATAGGAAAGGATAACCGCATGATAGCCGCGGTGACAGAGGCGGGCTTTGCCCGTATGATAGAAGAGACGTATAAGACTTCACAGCAAAAGTAACATACCGGGGGGTAATATCTATGGCAAACAAGACAATGGATTCCGCACGGGAATTTGAAACCCAGGCAAAGGAGCTTCTGGAACGAGTAAAGCGAATGCAGAACGATCTGGGGGCGGCCCTTCAGTCCGTAAAGCGGGCGGAAAGCGAGCTTATAGATAAAGAAAAGCGCGCCGAAAAGGAACGCATGGAAAAAGAAAGGGCAGAGAGACTCCGAGAGGTCCTCACCAGCGAGGGCGACCTTGCCTTCCACGTAGGCGACGACAGGGCGGAGGAGCAGCCAGCCCCGGCAGAGAGCAAGAGCGAAGTAAATGAGAAGCCGAAGCCGGAGCCGGTGAAGGAGCAGAAGGCGGAGGAAAGCGTACAGGCAAAGGCGGAGGAACCTGCAATGGCAGATAGGAAGCCTGAAGAAAAGCCCGAGACAAAGGCGAAACCCGCACCGGCAAATAAGCCTGTACAGCAGCAGCGCCCGGCCTATGAGCGCAGGGAACCTCAGCGCAGAGAGGACGGCAGGCAGCAGAAGCCACGCACTGACAGGCCGCAGCGGCCCGCAGACCGCCCGGAGCGCACAGACAGACCTCAGCAGCGCCCCGTACAGGGAGGCTACCAGCCTAAGCCGGCGGCCCGCACCATGGAATCCGCTGCGCCTTCCGTAAGGGATCAGGGCAAGAACCGAAGCCAGAAACCCCAGACCAGAGATGAGGAGCGCAAGGCGCCAAAGAATAAGAAAACCATTATGAAGGAAAACACCAGAGCAGCAGGCAGCTGGGACGACGACGCCCCAATGAGCCGCAAGCAGAAGCGCAAGCAGCAGGCGTTACATAAGCCGGAGCCGGTAAAGATCGACAAGGCCGTGCTGACTACCGAGACCATAACCGTAAAGGATCTTTCCGAAAAAATAGGCAAGCCTGTGGCCGAGATCATCAAAAAGCTGTTTATACTCGGCATAATGGCTACCATCAATCAGGAGATAGACTACGACACCTGCTCGCTCATCGCCGCCGATTACGGCATAGAGCTGGAGCTCAACATAGCCAAGACCGCCGAGGACGTGCTCAACGAGAGCGTTGAAGAGGCGGATTCCGAGGAGAACCTCGTACCACGCCCGCCGGTAGTTACCATAATGGGCCACGTGGACCACGGCAAGACCTCGCTGCTTGACGCCTTCCGTGAAAGCAGCATAACCGCAGGCGAGGCAGGCGGCATAACGCAGCATATAGGCGCGTATACCGTATCCTGCAAGGGGCGCACCATAACCTTCATAGATACCCCGGGCCATGAGGCGTTCACCTCCATGCGCGCCCGCGGCGCCCAGGTAACGGATATAGTAATACTGGTTGTGGCGGCGGACGACGGCATTATGCCGCAGACCATCGAGGCCATAAACCACGCCAAGGCGGCGAACGTTCCTATAATCGTCGCTATCAACAAGATAGATAAGGACACCGCCAATCCGGACCGGGTAATACAGCAGCTCACCGAGTACGGCCTCGTAGCCGAAGAATGGGGCGGCGATACCATATGCGTGCCGGTTTCCGCGAAGAAGCGCATCAATTTGGATACGCTGCTCGAGATGGTACTGCTTCAGGCGGATGTTCTGGAGCTTAAGGCAAATCCCGACAGGGCGGCCCGTGGCACCATAATAGAGGCAGAGCTGGACAAGGGCCGCGGCCCTGTGGCTACCGTACTGGTACAGAACGGTACCCTCAAGATAGGCGATCCCATAGTTGCAGGCACAGCCTTCGGCCGCGTCCGCGCAATGATGGACGACAAGGGCCGCAGGGTGACTTCAGCCGGGCCGAGCCAGCCGGTAGAGGTGCTGGGCTTTGGCGAGGTGCCCTCCGCAGGCGATGTAATGAACGTTGCGGAAGTAGATAAGCTGTCCCGGCAGGTAGCAGAGGAGCGCCGCGACAAGCTCAAGGCGGAGCAGATACGCAATATGTCCAAGGTATCCCTGGACGATCTGTTCAGCCAGATAGAGGCGGGCAACGTCAAGGATCTGAACATCATAGTAAAGGCAGACGTGCAGGGCACGGTAGAGGCCATAAAGCAGGCATTGGAGAAGCTCTCCAACGACGAGGTAAGGGTGCGCTGCATACACGGCGGCGTAGGCGCCATAACCGGCTCGGATATAGTGTTTGCCTCCGCCTCCAATGCGCTGGTAATAGGCTTCAACGTGCGCCCGGACGCCACGGCTCGCGAGGCCGCAGAACGCGAAAAGGTGGATGTGCGTACATACAGCGTCATCTACAACGTGATCGAGGATGTTGAGAACGCCATGAAGGGTCTGTTCGCACCCGTATACAAGGAGGTCGCTCTGGGTACAGCAGAGGTACGCAATACCTTCAAGGTGTCAGGCGTCGGCACTATTGCGGGCGCATACGTCAAGGATGGCAAGATCACCCGCTCCGCTCAGGTGCGCGTAGTTCGCGGCGGCATAGTGCTCCACGACGGCAAGATAGCCTCCCTCAAGCGCTTTAAGGACGACGTCAAGGAAGTGGCGTCGGGCTATGAATGCGGTATCGGAATAGAGAACTTCAACGATATCCGCGAGGGCGACATGATAGAGGCCTACACCATGGAGCAGATAGAAAGATAATCAGAAAGGCAAAAAGATGTCCATTCGTTATGAAAGAATGAACGAGGAGATAAAGAAGACCATCAGCGAGATCATAAAGGACATGAAGGATCCTCGAGTCTCCGATATGACCACCATAATGTCGGTGGACGTGACCAACGACCTGAAGCAGGCCAAGGTGCTGGTAAGCGTTTACGACAAGGACGACGAGGTACGCAGGGGCACGGTGGAAGCCCTCAACCACGGCAGCGGCTTCATAACCCGTGAACTGGGCAAGCGGATGCAGCTGCGCGCCCTGCCAAAGCTGAACTTCAAGCTGGACAACTCCATTGAGTACAGCGTGCATATTTCAGAGATTATCGACAGCCTGCACAAAAACGAAAAGTAGCTTGCTCTGGGCGGTGATGTGAAGCGTCATCGCCCGATTTTTTAGGAGGGAAGGCTTATGAAGGGCAGCATGGAGGAGATACTCCGCTTTGTAGAACAAAACGACGCTTTCAGCATAATATCCCACGTAGCGCCGGATGGGGATACCATCGGTTCGGGAACGGCACTGTCAAGGATACTGCGCAGGCTGGGCAAGCGTACGGAAAACGTATGCTGCGACCAAGTACCCGACGCGTATAAGTTCATACCGGGTGCTGAAGAGATACTGCTGCCGGAGGATGCCCGGGGCTTCGATGCGGTAATAGCGGTAGACTGCTCAGATAAGGGCAGGCTGGGCAGTGCCGATGGTATATTCGACAGGGCGGGCGTGACGGCTAATATAGACCATCACGGCACCAACGCCACGTATGCCGATAATAATATGATTGAGGAGACTGCCGCCTGCGCAGAGCTTATATACAGGCTTGGCAGGGCGCTGGGGGCGGAGATAGACGCGGAGACGGCTAATTGCCTCTTTGCCGCCCTCGTGACGGATACCGGCTCCTTTGCCTATTCCAACGTAACGAAGGACACTATGGCCATAGCCGGCGAGCTTATTGCGTCAGGCGCTGATAATTCTCTCATAAACAGGCTGGTATATCACAACGAGCCGGCAGGCAAGGTGAAGATGCACGCTTACGCGCTGGAGAGGCTGCATTTATATTCCGAAGGGCGCATAGCCACAGCAATGCTTACGGAAAGTGAGATGGATCCCTTTGGCCCCGAGGCGTATACCGAAGGCATAGTTGAAAAACTTCGGGATATAGATACGGTAGAGATAGCGGCGTTTTTGAGGCAGAAGGGAAGGGACGTAAAGGTGAGCCTTAGAGCTAAGAAATACGCCGACGTCGCCCGCATAGCAGCTTCAAGAAAAGGGGGCGGCCATCCCAGGGCAGCCGGGTACACCGAATATGACATCACTGTGGCTGAGGCTGAAAGGATAGCGGTGCAGCTTGCCGAAAAGGAGCTTCAAGCATGCTGGAAGGAGTAGTGAACGTATTAAAACCGCCGGGAATGAGCTCCAGTGACGTGGTGACGGACATCCGGCATATATTCAACATGAAGCGGGTAGGCCATACGGGCACGCTGGATCCCGGTGCAGCCGGAGTGCTGCCCATATGCATAGGCCGGGCTACGAGGCTTTTTGATTACCTTGTGGACAAGGAAAAGGAGTACATAGGCGAGATAACCTTCGGGCTGGCTACGGATACCCAGGACTCCTACGGCGCGCCGGAAGGACGCTCCGATGCTGTAGTTACCGGGGAGATGCTCATGGAGGCGCTGCCTAAGTTCACAGGCCCTCAAAAGCAGACCGCGCCTCTGTATTCGGCCCTTTCGGTGGACGGAAAGAAGATGTACAAGCTTGCCCGGCAGGGCGTTGAGGTGGAGCGCAAGGTTAGGGATATAAACGTGCCGGAGCTTTCGTTCATATCAAAGACCGGCTACAACAGATATCTCGTAAAGATCGTCTGCTCCAAGGGCACATATGTGCGCACGCTCTGCCACGACATAGGCGGGAGCATGGGGGTTCCTGCCCACATGTCCTTCCTGCTGCGCACACGCTCCGGGGCGTTTGATCTGGACGGCAGCTTTACAATAGACGAGCTGAAGGAGCTTAAAGAAAAGGGCGAGCTTTATAAGGCGGTCATACCCATGGAGCAGGCGCTTATGCATATAGGCGAAGCCCGAATGACCCTGAACAAAAAAGGCGAACGGTTCCTGACTCATGGCGCGGAGGTGGTCTGTCCCGGCATAGAAGAACTGCCAAAGGATACCCCTCTCAGGGCATACTGCAACGGCAAATTTTTAGGAATAGCCAAATCAAACGGCGAGGCGGTGCATATATGCACCTTCCTCGGTCAGGAAGAAGAATGAATAAAACGGCCATAGCTTTCGGCACCTTTGACGGGGTGCACAGGGGGCATCAGGAGATAATAAACGCCATGCTCTCGGCGGCGAAAAAGGGAGGGCTCGACCCGCTTATATACACCTTTTCCAACCATCCGGCGGGGCTTTTCGGCAAGTCCTTTTCCATGATAATGACGGATGGGGAGCGGCTGGCCGCCATTGAACGCCTTGCCCCCGTTGCGGCGGAAAGGCTGGACAGGCAGTTCGCGGCGACGGAGCCGGAGGACTTCGTTCGGCACATGGCGGAAAAATACCGCATGGGCGCAGCCGTCGCGGGCTTCAACTATACCTTCGGCAGCAGGGGGGCGGGGAACATGGATACGCTCCGCCGCCTTGGGGGGAAATACGGCTTTGAGGTATACGAGATACCCGCGCTGATGTACGGCGGGGAGCCGGTATCCAGCACCCGGATACGGGCCTGCATAGAGCGCGGCGACATAGCCGGCGCCAACGCCATGCTGGGCCATGAGCTTGAGCTTAGCTGCAAGGAAACGTTGCAAAACGGACACGCCGTGCTTAAAGTGGCTGATGGGCTCGTGCTGCCAGCCCCCGGGAGGTACATTACGGAGGCGGAGGGAAGGCGGCTCGTATGCGGCGTTTTGCCCGGTGGCTCCATCGAGCCGGAGGAACCCCTAAGGGGGATTAAAAAGCTGCGGTTTATAGGCAGGATAGGCTGAAAAAGCTATTTACAAGGCATTGACGCTGTGGTAAAATAAAAAGACCTTGAACCGGGGGCTGTGTTTTCCGCATCTCCAAGCGCAATACTCGGTTTCCGGCGATTTATAAAAAATATGGAGGAAGTAAAAATGACCAAAGCTGAAATCATCGCCAAGTACGCGATCCATGAGGGCGACACCGGTTCCCCCGAGGTACAGATCGCTCTGCTGACCGCGCGCATCAACCACCTGAACGAGCACCTCAAGGAAAACAAGAACGACCACCATTCCCGCCGTGGCCTGCTCAAGATGGTCGGCCGCCGCCGCGGCCTTCAGAACTATCTTAAAAAGACCGATATCGAGCGCTACCGCAAGATATGCGCCGAGCTTGGCCTGCGCAAGTAATTGAGTGAGCATAAGAGCAGCCTTTAAGGTTGCTCTTTTCTTATTCGGCACAGCATCTTGCGCCGCCCTGCGGGGAACGGCACGATTCGCCGAATTATTTATACTTTATTCACAGATTAGCTTTGGTATATTCATACGCAAAGGGGTATAATATCCTTAGAAAAGAAGCTGGCAAAGCAAAAAGCGAGGGAGGGCTTTTTATGAAGAAAAGATTATTTGCCATTATGTTGGCTCTGGCCATGCTGCTGGCCGCAGTGCCTGCGCTGGCGGAGGAAGGAGAAGTACAAGAACAAGATCAGGTTAAGGAAAAGATATTATGCGCTACTGAAGGATGCAAAAATGAAGTAGCAAATAAAGGTGATTTCTGCAAAGATTGCGCGACCGCAAAGAAGGTAGCCGAAGAAGCTGCTAAGAAAGCTGAGGAAGAAGCTGCTGCCAAGAAAGCTGCTGAGGAAGAAGCATTAAGAAAGGCTGCTGAGGAAGAGGCTGCTAAGAAAGCTGCCGAGGAAGAAGCATTAAGAAAGGCTGCCGAAGAAGCAGCTAAGAAAGCCGCCGAAGGAAAAACTGAAGGTCTCAAGGCGACTCCCGGTGAAACAAATCAAGCCGGTACGGGAGCAGATGGTAACTGTCACCACAATCATACGGCTGCATGGGCAAGCACTCATCCCGAGGTACAAGGCACGATGGTAGAGCATCCGGCGGTAGCCGCAACTTGTACAAGTGAGGGTAACGTTAAATACTATACTTGCAATAAATGTGGTGGGTATTTTGTGGAAGATGGAGGTACAATCGATATAAAAAACCCAAAGAAAGTAAATGAAAATGATGTCAAGACACCCAAAACAAAACACACACTGATCCAAATTGCTGCTAAAGCTGCTACTTGCACGGAAGCCGGAAATATTGAGTATTATGAATGTTCTGCTTGCAAGGGTAAGTTTGCAGACTCGACAGGTATGCATCCGGTTGATAATATCGTAATTCCAGCGCTCGGTCATACTATATCTGAAAATGTTACTTATAAACAGAAACCGACGTGTACGAAAGCGGGAATTGCAACGTATACTTGCGGCAGATGCGGAGATTCACAAAATGATGTTAATGTTCCGGCAATCGGCCATGACTATGGTGAACCTACTTGGAACTGGTGCGGCGTGAGCAGCGCTACCGCGACATTCAGGTGCAGGAGAAACTGCGGCGAAGAAAATGCGATAGTTACTTGTCAGGCAAGACTGACACGAAGCAGCATAAATAACTGCGGCTACTATACATATACCGCGACCGTGCAGTTCAACGGCAAGACTTATACCGACATGAGGACGGATTACAGCTGCCGTCCCGACTGGTACTATGACCCCTGCTACTACAACAACCCCTGCGGCCATTGGGGCTGCGGCAACGTATGCACCCGCTACAGCAACTGCGTACCCTGCCAGAACTACAGGACTACCTTCCGCGTAGGCGGGTACAATTGTCTGGCTACACCTAAGACAGGCGATGTGTCCGTAATAGGCATGGCGCTGATATCCCTCGCGGGCGCCGGCGCTGCCATAATGGGTAAGAAACGCAAATAAAAACAGGCGACTTTAAAGGCCCGTCCTAAAAGGATGGGCCTTTTTCTTGTTGCTATATGCCGGCAAATAATGTATAATAAATTGGTTTATAATAAGAGAGTATGAAAAGGAGCATGAACATGCAAGGCAAGACATTCACAATGGAGCTCGCCGGAAAGACCCTTACCATCGAAACCGGTAAGTACTGCGAGCAGGCAGGCGGGAGCGCATTCGTCCGCATGGGCGACGCCGTGGTTATGGTCAATGCAACGGTGGCCAAGCAGCCCCGGGACGGCGTAGATTTCCTTCCCCTGTCCATCGAATTCGAAGAAAAGATGTACTCCGTGGGCAAGATACCCGGCGGTTACATAAAGCGCGAGGGCCGTCCCTCTGAAAAGGCCATACTGTGCAGCCGCCTTATCGACCGTCCCCTCCGTCCCCTGTTTCCCAAGGGCTTTTACAACGACATTCAGGTAATAGCTACCGTACTGTCGATGGATCCCGACGTCCAGCCCGAGATACTGGGCATGATAGGCTCTTCCGCGGCTCTGGCCATGAGCGAAGCCCCCTTTGCAGGCCCTACCGGCGCTGTGGCGGTCGGCATGGTAGACGGCAGGTATATCATCAATCCCACCCTGGAGGAGAGGCATAAGAGCAAGCTGAACCTTACAGTTGCAGGTACCAAGGACGCTGTCATGATGGTGGAGGCCGGCGCAAATGAGCTTTCCGAGAAGGAAATGCTTGACGCCATACTGACGGCTCACGAGGAAGTAAAGAAGATAGTGGCCTTTATCGAGGGCATAGCGGCCGAGTGCGGCAAGCCCAAGATGGAAGTCAACATATATCATCCCGACGAAGCCTTCACTGAGCTGGTACGCGAGTACGCAAGAGACAAGGTGGAGTGGCAGCTTGATACCTTTGAGCGCAAGGTACGCGAGGAGCGCAGCGAGCAGGTAAAGCAGGAGGTCATCGAGCACTTCGCAGAGGAATATCCCGATTCCGCAAGCGATATAGACATGATACTCTACAACCTTACTAAGGAAATCGTAAGGGATAAGATAATCAACCGCAAGATCCGCCCCGACGGACGCGCACAGGACGAGATACGCCCCATCTGGAGCGAGGTGGGCATACTGCCCCGCGTACACGGCAGCGGCGTATTCACCCGGGGTCAGACTCAGGTAATGACCATAGCCACCCTTGCGCCCCTTTCCGAGGGACAGGAGCTGGACGGCATTGATGACGTCACCTTCAAGCGTTACATGCATCAGTACAACATGCCTCCCTACAGCGTGGGCGAGGTGCGCCGTGTCGGCAGCCCCGGCAGGCGTGAGATAGGCCACGGCGCACTGGCTGAGCGCGCTTTGGTACCCATGCTCCCCTCCGAGGAGGAATTCCCCTATGCCATGCGCCTGGTCTCCGAGGTAATAAGCTCCAACGGTTCCACCTCACAGGCCTCAATCTGCGCCAGCACTCTTGCGCTTATGGACGCTGGCGTCCCCATAAAGAAGCCCGTGGCAGGCGTTGCGATGGGCCTCATCAAGGACGATTCCACCGGCAACATCGCCGTATTGACCGACATACAGGGCCTTGAGGACTTCCTTGGCGATATGGACTTTAAGGTAGCCGGCACCCGCGAGGGCATCACCGCCATTCAGATGGATATAAAAATCAAGGGCATAGATGAGCAGATACTTACCCGCGCCCTTGAGCAGGCACGCAGGGGCCGTCTGTTCATACTGGACAAGATGGCAGAGACCATCAAGGAGCCCAGGGCAGACCTGTCCCCCTATGCTCCTCGCATCATGCAGTTCAGCATACACCCCGATAAGATACGCGAGGTAATCGGATCCGGCGGAAAGACCATAAACGGCATAATCGCAGCGACCGGCGTAAAGATCGACCTTGAGGACGACGGACGGGTATTTATCGCCTCCCCCGATGCTGAAGCCGCAGCTGCCGCCAAGCGCATGATAGACGATATCTGCCGCGATATAGAAGTCGGCGGCGTGTTCCTCGGCAAGGTAGTGAACATACTGCCCATAGGCGCACAGGTAGAACTCAAGCCTGGTAAGAAGGGCCTGGTGCACATCAGCCGCCTGGCAAATCACAGGGTAGAGAAGGTTGAGGACGAGGTTCAGATAGGAGACGAGATACTGGTACGAGTCATAGCGATCAAGCCCGATGGCAAGATCGACCTTACCCGCAAGGAGCTCCTGCCCGACGCGAAGAAATAATAAAACAGCTTGTGTGTGCGGGCGGATATGATTCCGCCCGCACGTTGATTTTTAAGGCGTATGTTCTTAAACTGCCTGTACCCTCATAGATTGTCTACATGGGGGGTACGGGGCATATGCGCAGAAAACTCAGCTTTTTAAGCGGATTGTTGACAAATATTTTCCTTGCGGCGTTGATAATAGCGATGTATCATGCTACACAGCCAGGCGGCGTGCTGCCGGTTTCGGCGCCTCAGTATCGTGGCAGCGGCGAAAGGGCTGCATTGCAGTTCGCGGTGAGCTGGAATGCGGCAGCCATACCGGATATATTGGATATACTAAAAGATAAAAGCGTCAAGGCTACGTTTGCCGTAAGCGGAGAATGGGCTGAAAACAATCCCGCGCTGCTTATGCGCATGGCCGCAGAAGGCCACGAGATAGCCTCCATGGGGTATTATCCCGACATGGATGGCAGAATAGGCTGGACCGTAAAAGACGTGAGGAGGGCCAACGAGGCGGTAAAGAAGATATGCGGCGCAGAGCCTGCGATATACTACGAAGGCTCGCGCAATACCGTAACGTCTACGCTGGCAGCAAAAAAACTGAAATTAACAGCGGTATCCTCGACGATAGACCTGCTGACGGCCAAGGGCACTGCCGCGGACATACTTTCCCGCCTGCCTGAAAAGCCTATTGAGGGAAGCATAATATTGCTTCGGCCTACGGCGGCCTGTAAGGAGGCGCTGGGCGGCATAATAAATGCGATAGAAGAGAAAGGAATTGGGCTTACATGCACAGGCGATGTGCTGGGCCTATCGGAATAGGGCAAAAGGTGATAGTAAGAGAAACGCTTCCAAACGGTGTAAAGCTCATAGCTCAGGAGATGACCGGATTCCGCTCGGTATCCATGGCGGTATGGATACAGGCCGGTTCGGTGTATGAAACAGGCGCCGAATCCGGCATATCCCACTTTATAGAGCACATGGTGTTCAAGGGGACAGAAAGCCGCAGCGCATCTGACATAGCGGCGGAGATGGACGCGGTGGGCGGCAGCATAAACGCGTACACCGCCAAGGAATGCACCTGCTTTTATGCTAAGGTGCTGGGTGAAAATATCGACCTTGCGGCGGACATGCTAAGCGACATAGCCTGCCGCCCAAGCCTTGATCATGCGGATATCGAAAGGGAAAAGGGCGTCGTGTGCGAGGAGATACTCATGCTGGAGGATGATCCGGAGGACCTTGCCCACGAGACGCTGAGCGCCGTCATATACGGCGACAGCCCTCTTGCAAGGCCGATACTGGGCACACAGGACACAGTACGGGCATTTACGAGAGACGATATACTTTCATATATGGACAAGCGGTACATACCACAGAACATGGTGGTGTCCTGTGCGGGCAACTTTAAGATGGAGGAGCTGCGAGCCGCGGTGAATAAGCGCTTTGACAGGCGGGGCCGGGGCGACAGCTACGTACCCCCAAAGAACCAGCTCATAAAGGAAAAACGCTTCAGGGCGGTGGAAAAGGACATAGAGCAGGTGCATATATGCCTGGGCTTCCCCGGGTTCCCAGGGGATACCGAGGAGCAGTTTGCGCTGCTGGTGCTCAATAACGCCCTTGGGGGAAGCATGAGCTCCAGGCTGTTCCAGAAGATACGCGAGGAGCACGGAATGGCATACTCCGTGTACTCATACCCCACGAGCTATTCCGATACCGGCTATTTCACCCTCTATGCCGGCACCGGCGAAAAGCAGGCCGCCAAGGTGGTGGAGCTTATGCTCAGGGAGATAGATTCCGTCAAGAAGGACGGCATAACCAAAGAAGAATTCGCCCGCAGCAAGCAGCAGCTGAAAGGCAATTATCTCTTAGGTCTTGAGAGCACTGCTTCCCGCAGCAGCTCTTTGGGACGCGGCGAGCTGAGAGGAAGGATATACACCGATGAGGAGCTTATTCGCCGCATTGAGGGTGTTACCATGGAAAGCGTGGAGGCCGTCATTCCTAAGGTGCTGGATACGGAGAGAATGGCGGGAGCATTCATTGGCAGGGTAAACAAGAGGGAAACCGAAGTAAAGAGGATATTCGAGACGGCGTAAGCCGTATATAAAAGGAGCGCAGATGGCGAGGAGAAGAAAAGTAAGGTTCAGCGGAAGGTTTTACCTTACCATGCTGGTGCTGCTGGGCATAGTGGTGGCTCTGGTGCTGATAATACCCAGCGGCGGGGGCGGTACGCTCAGAAACGCCACTATGGAGGCAAAGCTGATGCCGGAGACCGTAATAATACGCAATGAGAGCACCGTAGCGGTGGACAAGTTCGATATGGTGGATCACCTTGTGGACGAGGGCGCCAGCGTAAATGCCGAGGTGCCCGTGGCGACGGTGTACAAATGGGGATACAGCAGCGAGCTTGCCCAGTCCCTCGTTACAATACAGCAGAAGATATACGAAAAGCAGCTTTCGATATTGGACGGAATAGAGTCCACCGAGCTTACCTCGGTAAACGGTCAGATAGCCGAGCTTAAAAGCAAGATAGCCTCCAACGTCTCAGAGGGCGGCGATGATGATCTGCTTGAGCTTGAGCGCAGCATGAAGGAGCTGCTGAACCAGCGTACCGTATACCTGAAAAATTCCGTACAGGCGGATGTTGAGCTGAATTCCCTCTATTCCGAGGAAACGGCGAAGCTGGCCCAGATAGCCGAGTACACCAGCACCGTGAACGCCAAGATGACCGGTCTCGTGAGCTTTTATTTCGATGGCTATGAGCTGGTGCTCAACGGGGAAAAGCTGGACGTGGTAAGCGCGGACGTCATAAAAAAGATAATCAACGGCGAAAGCGGCGTCAACGCCGCCACAAGCGAAAGCCTTCTGTTCAGGCTGGTAGATCCAAACAAATGGTACGCCGCATTCATAACCTCACCCTCAGAGGGAGCCAGCCTTATGGGGGGGCAGACATATACCGTGACCTTCGAGGGCATGAATGACGTAACATACACGGCTGCCGCACTGGAGCCTGTGGTGTGCGACGGCGGCATAGTCAATATGCTGGAGTTTACCGAAAACATAGGCGAGCTGCTCAGCATTCGCGTGATCAAAGCTACGGTGACGGCCCAACTTGCCGGCCTTGAGATGAATGCCGCTGCGGTAAAATCCAAAAACGGCGAGAGCTACATAACCACAAGCACCGGCGATGTGCCTGTGACGGTGATAGCCCTAAACGGCGACAAGGCGCTGATAACGGGCGACGGCCTCGTAGAAGGCATGAGGTATAAAAAGTAGCGGTATAAGCGGAAAAGACCGAAAGGACGGTGGCGTATTTTGAGCATAAGGGACAATTACCTGACGGTGATGGAAAACATCGCGGCAGCCTGCGCTCAGTGTGGGCGAGGCGAAGGCGAAGTGAAACTCATAACCGTTACAAAATTTGTAGATACGGGGCGCATAGCCGAGGCGGTTGCCGCGGGCGCGCGCCATGTGGGCGAAAACAGGGCGCAGGAGTTCAGGGACAAGCTGGATTTTTTCAAAGAAAACGGCCTTGACGCTCATTTGATTGGACAATTGCAGACCAATAAGGTAAAATATGTAATAGGCAATGCAAGCCTTATACAGTCTGTGGACAGGCTGGAGCTTGCCAAAGAGATAAGCCGCCTTGCGGTAAAGGCGGGAATAACCCAGAATGTGCTTGCCGAGGTGAACATCGGCGGCGAGGCTCAGAAGGGCGGGATAGCCCCATGCGAGCTTAAGGACTTACTTTCGATAATTTCCGAGCTGCCCGGCATAAGGGTGAAGGGACTCATGTGCGTGCCCCCTGCTGTGGGAGAGGAGGAGGCGCGAAGGTACTTTGCCTCTATGAGAAGGCTATTTGAGGATATCGCATCGGCGGGTATTCCCGGCGTGGATATGCGGGAGCTTTCAATGGGCATGAGCGGGGATTATAAATCGGCCATAAAGGAAGGCGCTACCATGGTACGGGTGGGAACGGCCATATTCGGCGCAAGACCGGCGGCTGCGGCAAGGGCGTAGAGACAGAGAGCCCCGAGCCTGACAATTACCACAGTGTTTTTCTCCAAGCGCCAATTAAACAATCTATTTTATTTAATTGAATGGAGGACAACATGGCAGGAATTCTTAACAAACTGATGGACTTTATCGGCATCGAGGATGTGGACGATGAAGGGTACAACGAAGATTACTTCAACGATGAGCAGCAGTCTATGGCTGAGGACAACGTAGTCAGCCTCGGCAACCGCGGCAGGAGAAAGACCGCCGCCGGCAATAACGTGGTAAGCCTTCCCACGGCGGCGCCCATGAAGATGGTGGTGTATCATCCCGTAAGCTATGAGGATACCCAGAACATCATCGACAACCTTAAGAGCCGCAAACCCGTTATCGTCAATATGGAAGAGCTTGAGATCGACTGCGCACAGCGCATACTGGACTTCATGGCGGGCGCTATCTATGCCCTCGATGGAACCATCTACAAGATCTCCCGCGGTATATTCGTCGTAGCTCCCACCAACTATGACGTTATCGGCAACGATGACCGTACCGACGTTGACGTGATCTGATAAAGGCTCGCATTTCAGACTGTGCGGGGGTTATCCCCGCACAGGGCTGCAATTGCACAACTCAGAGGTAGCATGAAGAAGAGCGATATAATAGAAAAGCAATTCAACAGAGCCTTTTGGGGCTACGATATAGTCGAGGTGGACCAGTTCCTCGACGAGATAGTTAAAGAGCTGGAGCACATGGAGCAGGAGAACAAGCTCCTTGAACTGCGCAACCAGATGCTTCTCGACCGCATGGCGCGGGACGGAGTATCCCTTAGCGAGGAAGATAAAAAGTAACAAAAAAAGCACAACTACGAATAAACGGCCGGCACTGTCCGGCTTTTTGTATGTTAATTTTTAAGCCCCCTGCCAATACTAAAAGGACCATGCAAAACACAGGGAGGCTACAATGCTGCCAAACAGGACATATAACGAATTAAACGAGAGCTGCTTTTCACAGACCGAGCTAAGCGAGGAGGCGAAGCTTCGTGCGGGCCTTTCCGCCAGAAAAAACAGGCGAAGCTCGCTTCAGCTCACCGCCGACAGGAAGGCGCTTATTGCCATATACAAAAAAATGCAGGAAAGGGAGGAGCAATGGGGCGCCCTCGAAGCATTGTTTCGCGATTTTTATATAGTTGAGCGAGTATTGAACGACTGCGATGAAAGGCCCAAGCGCCTGCCGGTGCTGCTGCACGGCAGCCATGCGGGACTCCCGCGGATATACGATATAGCCGCCTGCATGGCCGGCAGACGGGACGGACGTATAGACGAGGCTACGGTATACGCCTTCATGGAGGCGTATCAGAGCGTAACGCCGCTGACGATGGCAGAGGTGGCGGAGCTGCCCAACATGCTCAATGCGGCGCTGGTAAAGCTGCTTACGCTGGAATGCGAAAGAGCCTTAGAGGCGGAGAATTCCATGGAAACAGCAAAAAGCGCGGCTGCCCAGCTGGAGAGGATAAAGGAACGGGCGCGGCGGGAGGCGATTATAGACAGGCTGAGTCTCGGGGAGGATCCGGTGCTGTGCGAATGCCTGTATGGCATGATGAAGGAGCACGACGAAGGGATAGCGGAGCTGATAAACGCAAAGCTGCAGCTGGAGGATAAGAGCATAGACGGGCTTTGCGCCAAGGCGGCGGCGATGCGGCGGCGCAGCACTCAGCGGGCGGATAACGTCATAAGGAGCCTCAGATGCATAGGCGGTATGGAATGGAATAAAGCCTTTGAGGACCTGAGCGTTACCGACAGGGAGCTAAGACGGGATCCGGTATACGGCAAGATGGACGGACGCAGCAGAAGCTACTACCGCGCCTCTGTGGAAAGGCTTTCGATGCGGCTGGGGGCTGCGGAGCAGGTTGTAGCCCGGCAGGCAGTGCGCCTTGCCCAGAGCGGAGAAGGAAAAGAGGGTCAGGCGGGTTGGTATCTGTTTATGGAGGGCAGGGAACGGCTTTATAACGTACTCAGGCCAGACCTGCGCTTCAAGAAAAGCAGCGAGGACAAAAAGCTCTGGAAATTCGAGATTTTCAATATAACCCTTGCCCTGCTCCTCGTATGGCTTGGAGCAACGGCGGGCATAGCGCCGCTGATACTGGCCATTATTCCCGCGTGGACGGTGGCCTCCGGCATAAGCGTAAGGCTGTGGCTGAGGTTCAGCCCGCGCCGGGTGATACCCAGGATTGCGGAGAAGAACCTTACCGGCGGCAATAAGACTCTTATAGTGATACCTGCGCTTGTGACAGACGAAAAGGGCCTGAGGGCAGTATTTGAGCACATTGAGAACCATTATCTCGCCACCAGACTCAAGGGCTGCTATTACGCCGTACTGGGGGATTTTAAGGACGGCCCAAAGGAGCGCGAACGGGGTGAGGGCGGGCTTTTGCGAATGGAAAGGGAGCTTACGGCGCAGCTGAATAAAAAGTACCTTTCAGGGGATGGAGAACCGCTGTTTTACTGCCTGCACAGGCAACGCAGTTTTGCCCCGGCAGATGGCATATATATGGGCCGGGAGCGCAAGCGGGGAGCCATATGCGACCTTGCCAAGCTTATATGTGAAGGGGACAAGGAGCCTTTCTGCCTTATTACAAATGAACTGCCGGAGGGTATAGAATACTGCATAACGCTGGACAGTGATACCATACTTCCCCCCGGAGCCGCAGCAGAGCTGATAGGCTGCATGGAGCACCCCCTGAACGCTCCGGAGATATTCGGCGGAACGGTGCGCCGGGGCTACGGAATGATAGCGCCGCGCATGGCATCTACATCGAAGGGCGCAGCAAAGAGCTTTTTTGCGAGAATAATATCGGGCTCTACCGGTGTGGACGGCTATTTTCCTACAGCGCCTGAATTCTATCAGGACGTGTTCGGCCGCGGTTCTTTCGGCGGCAAGGGAATATTTCGCATACGGACATTCATGGATACCGCCATGCGGTGGATACCCGAAAACACCGTGCTGAGCCACGATATGCTGGAGGGCTGTTTCTGCGGCTGCGGTTACGCAGATGATATCGCGCTATACGACAGCGAGCCGGACGCGTTCATACCCTGGTGGAAGCGGCAGCACAGGTGGCTCAGGGGCGACTGGCAGCTGCTGCCCTTTTTGAAGGACTGGGTAAAGGACGCGGAAGGGGTGAAACGGGATAACCCTTTAAGCTGGCTTTCCAAGCGCAAGATACTTGATAACCTGAGAAGGTGCATGCTGCCCGCCAGCGTGCTGTATGCGGTGCTGCTAATGCCGTATACCGGCGGGGGCTGGCATATAGCGCTGGCTCTTTTCGCCCTCTGCGACGGCTTCTTTACGGAGCTTATCACGCTGCCGTTTCGGGCGGCGTTTACCCGCAATGCCGATCCTTTGGGAATGGCGGCTGATATGCTGCTGCCGGCCGCGCGGGCGGGGCTGGACATAATGGCGCTGCCATACGCCTCAGCGCGATCGGCGGACGCCCAGAGGCGCACGCTTTACAGAATGCTGGTGTCCCACAGGCATATGCTGGAATGGCAGACCGCAGCTCAGACCGGCTCAAGGCCAAAGGGAGTAAACGGCTACTATGGCGCGCTGTACATATGCCCGGTCATGGGCATAGTCATGGCCGCGGGTGCAATACTGGGCAAAACGCCGGTCATCGCGGCGCTTTTTGCCGCGCTGTGGTTAGCTATGCCGGCGGCAATATGGGCGCTGGACAGGAGGCTCCCCAAGGAGAAACCAAGACCTGACGAAAGAGAACTGCTTGAGGATATTGCGGAAAGGACCTGGGCGTTTTTTGAGACATTTGCCGGAGAGGGCAGGGGATATATACCTCCGGATAACTTTCAGCAGGAGCCGGAAAAACGCCCCGCAGTAAATACGTCGCCCACAAATATAGGCATGGCAATGGCGGCGGCGGTGTCCGCGGCGGAGCTGGGGCTTATTACGGCTGATGAACTGGAAAAGAGGCTGTCCGGCACAATGGATACTGTGGATAAAATGCAGAAGTGGCACGGGCACCTCTACAACTGGTACAGAACTGATACGCTGGAGGTGATGCGTCCGCGGTATGTTTCTACCGTGGACAGCGGCAACTTCTGCGCCTGTCTTATTACAGGCTCAATGGCCCTTAAGAAATACGACCGTGAGGATACGGCGGCGCGCCTTGAACGGGCGGCAAGGGAAACGGACTTTTCGGCGCTTTACGATGCGGAGCGGAAGCTTTTCAGGATAGGATACGATGGCGATGCCTGCGAGCTGTCAAATTCGTGGTATGACCTTCTTGCCTCGGAAGCGCGCCTGACGAGCCTTATAGCGGTGGCTCTCGGCAGCGTAAAGCCGGAGCACTGGTTCAAGCTCGGGCGTCAGATGGCGCCGGTGCTGGGCGGTACTCTGGTATCCTGGAGCGGCACGATGTTCGAGTACCTTATGCCGGTGCTGTTTACTGGGGCGGTACCCGATACGCTGCTTTATAACAGCTGCCTGAACGCCGTAAAGGCGCAGAAACGGCAGCGCTATGGCGGCGTATGGGGTATATCCGAATCAGGCTACTATGCATTTGACCGCAACATGTACTATCAGTACCGTGCCTTCGGCTTGCAGCGGCTCAGCCTTATGAGCTGCCGGGAGCGCAGCAGGGTAATATCGCCGTATTCGACGATGCTCGCCCTGGCCTTTGATCCCAGGGGCGCATGCGAAAACATAAGGCGGCTTACAGGGGAGGGCGGATTGGGCCCATACGGCATGTACGAGGCGCTGGACTATACCGAGGGCCGGCCGGATCAGAAAAAGGACCATGCCGTAGTGCAAAGCTTTATGGCGCACCATCAGGGCATGAGCATGTGCGCCATAGCAAACGCGCTGTGCGATGGGGCGATAGAGAAGTACTTTATGTCATACCCTGCAATGCGCGCGTTTGAAATACTTACAGAGGAACGCGCTCCGGCCAGGGGCATACGCATAAAACCGCTGCATTCGGCTGAAAGCAGGGTGCAGAGGAACGGCGCGCGAAAGGAGGCGCGGCCGCGTATAATACGCGAAAGGTACAGTATACCCGAATGCCAGCTGCTGACCAATGGCAGCTATACGCTGTTCGTGACCGAAGACGGAGACGGCTTTTCAAAGTGCGGCGATATAATGCTTACGCGCTGGCGGCCTGACCATATACGCGGCCGGAATGGCGTACGGCTGGTGGTGCGGAACGGAAGCGATGCATGGGATGCTGCAAGGGGCGCTGAAGCCGTGTTTTACCCGTACAGGGCGGAATTCAATAACGCCCGCGACGGCATATCCTGCCGGATGGAGATATGCGCGGCAGTCGGGCAGAACGGCGAGGTGCGGCGCATCACCGTAAAAAACACCGGCACAGAGGAAAAACATATAGAACTGGGGGCGTTCTTTGACGTGTGCCTGAGCTCGCAGGCGGCGGATACGGCTCACCCATCCTTCAACAGGCTGAAGGTGGATGCCCACATGAGAGACGGCGCGCTGCTGTTTGAAAAGCGGGGAAAGGCTGCGGGCTGGCTGTACGGCAGGCTGATATCAAAGGGACAGGTGAATTACTGTGCGGACAGGCTAAAGGCGCTGGGGCGGCTGAAAACACCGGAGCAGGCCATGATGCAGCCAATGCTGCAAACAGAAAACGCCGAATGTCCGGTATTGCCGTATTTCGGGGCGCGGAGCGAGGTGACGGTAGCTCCCGGCGAGGGACAGGAGCTGTGGTTTATCATGGGTTATGCCGAGAGCGAGGAGCGGGCGTTGGAGGACTGCCGCGAGCTTCAGGGGCGGCTCAACGATTGCTTCGCCATGAGCGAGGCGCAGACTGACGGGCTGCTGAGGGAGACGGCTACGGAATACGGGAAGGCGGAGCTCTTTGAAAGGATCGCGGCAAGGCTGCTGCTGGAGATACCCATAAAGTACGGCGCCGTTGGGCCCGGGGGGACGGAAACACTGTGGAAGCACGGTATATCCGGCGACAGACCTGTGCTGCTGGTAGAAATACAGCGCATCACTGAGCTGAGGCTGCTGCGCTCTCTTATGGAGTTTTCGAAATACATGGCAAAAAGGCTGCTGCCTGTGGACATTATCGCGGTGGGCTGCTACCCGAACGAATACCGAAACGAGCTGCGGGAGCGTATGGCGGCCATAATGGCAGAGGAGATAGGCTGCGGCAGGGCGCACCTTATCAACGGCTTTGAGCTGAAGGAGGGGGAGGAGGCGGCGCTGCGCTGCGCCGCTATGGTGGAAATAAAGGCGGACGTGAGCCTGAACAGGCAGTTTGCCCCCTCTGCCAGGAGGGAGGTGGAGATGCGAAGTTATAACGGCTATAAGCATGGCTGCATAGACATAGGGCGGCCGGAGCTGAGCTTCGATAACGGCCTCGGGGGCTTTGATAAAAACGGAGAGTACGTCATCACCCTTGAGGCGGGGGAAAGCCTGCCTATGCCCTGGTGCAACGTGATAGCCAACGATACCTTCGGCTGCATAGTTACGGAACGGGGCGGCGGGCATACATGGCGGGGAAACAGCCGGGAGCATAAGCTCACCCCGTGGTACGATTCCCCCGCCGAGGATACGCAGGGGGAGTTCATCCTGATAACCGATACGGTAAGCGGCGAGTCGTTTTCGCCCTTTGCGAGCCTTATGCAGGGGCGGCACATAATACGGCACGGCTACGGCTATTCGGAGTTTTTGTCAGGAGACTGCGGGCTTAAAACCAAGCTTACGGTGTTCGTCCATGAGCGGTTCAACGTAAAATACTCGGTGCTGAGTATAGCCAATCCCGGCAGCTCAAGGCGGGAGCTGAGTATAATGTACGGAGTGGAGTGGGCGCTGGGGCCGGTTCAGAGGAGGCATGGGATACACGCATACCCGATGGAATCCGCCATATGCGCAAGGAACCTGATGGATAAGGACAACGACGAGACGGCGTACATTGCCATCGTAAATGGTGAAGCCGAAAAGTGCTCTGACAGGGAGATTATATTCGGCCGGGGCTGGGACGCCGATGCACTGACTGGCGATAGCAGCCGGAGCGGAGCATCCGCCCTGCGCAGCGAGGTGAACGTTGCCCCCGGGGAGGAGATACGGCTGGTGTTCGCGCTGGGCGAAGGAGGCGAGGAGGAGATCCGGCAATGCTTGAATGAGGACACGGACGCAGCCCTTGATAATGTCAGGACGCTGTGGAAGCGGAGGCTCAATGGCGTTGAGATACATACCCCGGACGCAGCCATGGACGCCATGATGAACGGGCGGCTGCTGTATCAGGCCTTTGCCGCAAGGGTGCTGGCTAAATGCGGCTACTATCAGTGCGGCGGCGCCGTGGGCTTCAGGGATCAGCTGCAGGATATGCTTGCTGTGATGCAGACAGAACCCTGGCGGGCCAGACAGCATATACTGCTTTGCGCCTCAAAGCAGTTTAGGGAAGGGGACGTGCTGCATTGGTGGCATTGGCCGGGCCGGGGCGTGCGCACCCGCATAACCGATGACAGGCTGTTCCTGCCCTATGTATTGTGGGAGTACGTTCACCTGACGGGCGATCAAAGCATACTCACCGAGCAGGTGAGCTACCTTGAGGGCAGGGAGATACCCGGCGGGGCAAAGGACCTATACGACGACTTTGCGGATTCATCATACACGGAGACGTTGTATCAGCACTGCGTAAGGGCGGTGGATAGCATAGGCTTCGGCAGCTATGGATTGCCCCTTATGGGCGGCGGTGACTGGAACGACGGAATGGACGATGTGGGCCGCGACGGCGGCGAAAGCGTATGGCTGGGCTGGTTCCTGCTGGATGTGCTGGATAAAATGTGCGTCCTGGCCGAAATTTGCCGCAAGAAAGCGGACGGTAAGCGCTTTGCCGAAAAGGCCAGAAAGCTCCGCCACTGCGTAGAGCAGGCGGGATGGGACGGCGCGTGGTACAGGCGGGCGTATTACGGCAGCGGCGAACCGCTTGGCGCAAAGGGGAACGTTGCCTGCGAGATAGACTGCATATCCCAGGCCTGGGCGGCAATATGCGGCGGTGAACATGCCGACGAGGCGGTGAACTCAATGCTCAGCATGCTTTACGACGATCAGGAGGGCATGATAAAGCTGCTCACGCCGCCATTTACAGGGCAAAGCTGGCAGCGCCCCGGGTATATCGAGGATTACATTCCCGGAGTGAGAGAAAACGGCGGACAGTACACACACGGCGCCGTATGGACAGTGCAGGCCTGCTGCAAGCTGGGCATGGGAGAGAAGGCTCTCGCGCTGTTCGATGCGCTGAATCCCATAAACCACGCGCTCACGCGGGCACAGGCGGCAAAATACAAGGGAGAGCCATATGCCGTGGCGGGGGACGTGTATTCCGGGCTAAATGCCGGACGGGCGGGCTGGACGTGGTATACGGGGGCCGCAGCGTGGCTGTATAAGATATGCCTTGAGGATATGCTGGGCATAAGGCGAGAAAAGGATGCGCTGCGCATAGCGCCTACGGTTCCCTTTGAGGAATACACCGTGAAATACAGATACGGCGAAGCAGTATACATACTGCGCCTGAGCGGTAAAAGCCGGGGCACGGTAAAGCTGGAAGACGACGGAATGACGCACGAGATTACGGTGGGATGACAAAGGGAAAGGCCGCAGTACTGAATGGGCTGCGGCATTTCATATGGGGGGAAAACTTATAATAGGGACTTTTTATTTATTTTAAGTACAGCTCCAGCTCGACCTCGTCCTCATCGCTGCGGCCGGACTCATTGAAACCGAGCCTCTTATACAGGCCATAGGCAGCCTTATTATCGGGTGCGCAGGTGAGTGATACATGGTTTGAGTTTCCGAAGGGCTTAGAGGCTATGTAGCTAAGTACCCGCTGCATGGCGGCCTTGCCGTAGCCCCTGCCCTGATAAGCCTTATCTATCATCATATGCCAGATGTTGTAGGCTTCCTCGTCGTAGTCGTATATTACCATGACGTAACCTGCCATGGTATCGCCGGCGTACACTCCGAAGGGCTGGCACTGATCACGGTAAACATAGGCTTGAGCCAGACTGCGTATGGGGTGGGATACGAATTTATCCTGCCCGTCTCCAAGCTGGAGATTGAAGCAGTCGATAAAGTTGGATTCGTCTATGGGCCTTAAAGTAATGTCTACCATATGTTCTCCTTAGGGAAGCTTGCAGTATTCGACGGCTATGCGGGAGGCGACCCGGGCGTTGTTGTAGGCCAGCTGCAAATTGGAGGCCAGAGACTCGCCGCCTGTCAGATCCTTTATGTGGGCGAGCAGGAAGGGAGTGGTGTCCTTGCCGTGTATGCCCTGCTCCTTGGCCATGGACAGAGCGTGGTTGATAACGGTCTCCATCTCGTCAAAGTCAAGCTCATACTCCTTGGGTATGGGGTTGGCTATGAGCGCGCCGCCCTCCAGACCCACATCCCATTTTGTTTTGATTATGCGGGCTATCTCATTGGCGTCCTTTGCGTTGTAGTCTACCTTGAACCCGCTCTTGCGGCAATAGAAGGCGGGGAAGTCATCGGTATCCACGCCAACCACCGGTACGCCCATGGTTTCAAGGTATTCGAGGGTCAGACCTATATCCAGTATGGACTTTGCGCCTGCGCAAATGACCGCAACGGGGGTATGGGCCAGCTCCTGCAGATCCGCGCTTATGTCCATAGTCTCGGTAGCGCCCCTGTGTACGCCGCCTATACCGCCGGTGGCGAATATACGTATGCCGGCGAGGGAAGCTATGAGCATGGTGGTAGCAACTGTGGTGGCGCCGGTCTTGCCGGTAGCAAGGTATACAGCCACGTCCCTGCGGCTGACCTTGCCTACGCCATTTGCCTTGCACATTATCTCAAGTTCCTCGGCATTGAGGCCTACCTTCAGCTTGCCGCCGATTATGGCGGTGGTAGCGGGTACGGCGCCTTCCCCACGCACTATTTTTTCTACATTATGGGCGAATTCGAGGTTTTCGGGGTATGGCATGCCGTGGCTGAGAATGGTGCTTTCGAGGGCGACTACAGGCCTGCCCTCGTCTATTGCCTGCTGTATTTCGGGTGCAACGCTAAGGTAATCTTTGATGGTCATGGAATTTATCCTCTCTCAATAATTATTTTTTCTATAAGTTCAGGGCTTATTTCGGGATTGATCGTAGTAGCCGCCGATACGGCTACGGCTCCTGCCGCAAGGGCGTAATCTATGGTGCGGTTTATGCCGAAGCCCTTTAAATAGCTGTATATCACGGCTGCCGTGAAGGCGTCTCCAGCGCCGGAGGCATTTGCGATGTTCTCTATCGGGCTTAGCGCCCGCTGAACCACGTTGCCCTCGCTGTCCATATACAGGCAGCCCTCGTGGCCCATGGATACGAATATGCGCTTTACTCCGCGGCAGAGAAGCATCTCACAGGCGGCCTTTACGCCTTTCGGAGTATCGGTATCATGGCCTGTCAGCACCGTAAGCTCCATTCTGTTGGGCTTCAGGGTATGTACCTTGCCTACGTAGGGCTTGAGCCGCCGGGCGTATGCGGAGGATACGGGGTCGCAGAACAGAGGCAGCGCATCGCCGTACTGTGAGGTTATGCCCTCTATCACCGCTTCTGGCAGCGCCGGGTCGAATACCAGCAGTCTCGCACCCTTTATCATGCTTTCCCTGCGCCTGATAAACTCCATATCCATGCGTTGGAGCACCGACATATCGGATAGCGCCACATACATCTCGCCGCGCTCATCCAGCAGCGACATATAGGTGGAGGAGGGGTGTCCTTCTACCGTCATGCACTGGCTCATGTCAACGCCGGCGGCAGTGGATTCCTCCCGTATCATATGTCCGTAAAGATCGCTGCCCAAAGCCGAAATGAGCTTTACGCTGCCGCCCAGCCGGGCCAGGTTCTCGCATATATTGCGGGTAACGCCGCCCAGGGATATGCTCATGGCGCCGGGGTTGCTGTCCGCCATTATTATGGGGTTTTTGCTGCGGCCGCAGATATCCACATTGGCCGCACCTATGCCTACGGCGTAGTCAAAGTCATTTACGAGGTATATCCGCCCGCTGATATACCCCTTTTTCTGAAGGTTGGATATATGCACCGCAACGGACGCACGGGCGATATTGAGCCGGGAGGCTATCTCGCTCTGCTCGATATCCGGCTGCTTTTTTATTATCTCAAGTATTTCACGTTCCCGGTTGGTCATGGCGGCCACCTTTCACAACTTTTGTTTATTAAAAATAACTTTTGTTTAATATACTACTGCGAAGCCATATTGTCAAGAGCGCCGCAATAAGCGGTTGTGTTGCGACGCAAAAAAAGGTATAGTGTTTTTAATAATCCCTTTAATAAGGAGAAGTGAAGTATGTTCAGTGACGGAAGGTTACTTATAGGCAAGGGTGAAAAGGAAGTATATTTAGAGCCTAAGATGGCCAACAGGCACGGCCTCATAGCGGGCGCTACGGGTACGGGAAAGACCATAACGCTGAAGGTCATGGCGGAATCATTCTCGGATATGGGCGTTCCGGTATTTCTGGCAGATATAAAGGGCGATCTGGGCGGCTGTGTAAAGAAGGGCGCCGAGAATGAGAACATAACAAAGCGCCTGGATTCCATTGGAATAAGCCGCGATGAATTCATATTCACAGGCTATCCCGTAAGGTTCTGGGATGTTTTCGGCGAGGGAGGCCACCCGGTGCGCACTACCGTAAGCGAGATGGGCTCCACGCTGCTTTCGAGGCTGCTGGGCCTGACGGATGTTCAGAGCGGCGTAATGGATATAGTATTCCGCGTGGCTGATGATAAGGGCTGGCTGCTCATAGACTATAAGGATCTTCGGGCAATGGTGAGCTATGTAGCGGAGCACTCCAAGGAGCTTCTGAATGACTACGGCAATGTCACCAAGCAGTCCGTAGGCGCTATACAGCGCTCACTCCTGCGTCTCGAGGATGAAGGCGCGGAAGCTTTCTTCGGTGAACCGAGTATAGATATAAGCGACTGGATACAGACCAACGAGAAAGGGCAGGGGTACATAAATATACTGCATTGCGTTAAGCTGTACCATTCCCCGCTGCTTTACTCGACCTTCATGCTGTGGCTGCTGAGCGAGCTGTTCGAGACGCTGCCGGAGGTTGGCGATCTGGAAAAGCCCAAGCTGGTGTTTTTCTTTGACGAGGCCCATCTGCTGTTCAAGGGCGCGCCTACCGCCCTTGTAGACAAGATAGAGCAGGTGGTAAAGCTCATACGCTCAAAGGGCGTTGGCGTGTACTTCATAACCCAATCCCCTTCAGACGTGCCGGATACGGTCCTTGCACAGCTCAGCAACAGGGTGCAGCATGCGCTCAGGGCATATACTCCGTCGGAGCAGCGTGCGGTAAGAGCTGCGGCGCAGACCTTCCGGCCAAATCCTGCATTCAGCACGGAAACGGCCATAACCGAGCTTGCGACAGGGCAGGCGCTGGTGAGCTTTCTTGACGCAAAGGGAGTACCCGGCATAGTTGAAAAGGCAATGATACTTCCTCCTCAGTCTGCCATGGGCCCCATAGACGATGAGCGCAGGAAGGCCGAGATAGAGGCGGACGATCTCTACGGTAAGTATGAGGACGAGGTGGATAACGAGTCCGCATACGAGATAATCAACGCCGAGCGGGAGGCCATGCTGCAGGATGAGATAGCCGCAGCAAAGGAGCAGCAAAAGAAGGCCGCCGATGGGGCAAAGGAAAAGAAGCCGGCCTCGGGCGGGAGGAAGAAAAAGACCGCCGCCGAAAGGATGGCGGATCAGGCCATGAACACCATAGGCCGTGAGATAGGTAAATCCATATCCCGAGGGCTTCTGGGTTCGCTCAAAAAGTTTATGTAAGGGACAGGAAGCGTCATAATCCGAAAAAAAACCGCATAGCCTGATATACCGAATAAAATTGGGGGTAAGGCTATGATACAGGCGCTGCTGGAGCTTTTTGGCGGGATATTCGCCTTTGCGGGGCATATTACCGGAGGAAGCTCATTTCCGGAGCCACTGAGCCCCGAGGAGGAGAAGGACTGCATAGCACGGCTGGAGGCGGGGGACGCGGAGGCGCGGCGGCTGCTGATAGAGCATAATCTGCGTCTGGTGGCTCATATCGCCAAGAAGTATACCACGCCGAAGAGGGACGCGGACGACGTTATATCCATAGGGGTGGTTGGGCTGATAAAGGCGGTCTCCACCTTTAATTCGCAAAAGGGAAACACACTGGCAACATATGCCGCCAGGTGCATAGAAAATACTATACTAACCTAACGGAAGAAACGGCCTTGCAGGTGGCGGAACGGACGCCTTTTGAGGCAAAATGGCGCCTGCTGGCGAGAGTGGGAGTCCGCTGCTATATTCTGATTTCCAATGTATCAGGTGCGGTAAAAGTAGCCCCGCTGCAAATTCTTCAATTTTCGGTGATACTGCCGCACAAGTTTCAGGACGCGGAAAAGTTCAATTTGCAGTTCTCGGACTTCTCGGAAATCACCGAAACAGCGGACAAGCTGCGCTGGCTTCGCTACCAGAAAGGCCTGCGCCAGAGAGATGTTGCAGACTACGCCGGGATAGACCGGAGCACCTATGTCCACTATGAAGAATACGGCAAAGACCTCTATCCGCCAGAGCACATGGAGAAAATCGCGCAGCTTTTTGAGGTGCCGGTGGAAACGCTGCTGGATGACTATAATCTGTTTCTTCGGAAAGGTCAGGGTGAGCAGATCAAGACGATCCGAACGAAACTCGGTCTGACGCAGAGAGAATATGCGGACAAGCTGAGCGTCAGCCTCGGCAGCCTGAAACAGTGGGAGCAGAATCGGAAGCAGATTTTCAAATCAACTTGGGAAAGGTATTTCAAACAGAGTCTTGAAAGCCGTGAATAATTCCGATAGAATTATTACAGAATCATTCAGGAGATACAGACCCATGATTATCAAATCTTCGACTGCACTGTGCAACGACTACAGCATGGTCTCTGATCTGGCAAATGAAAAAGCCGAACAGCGTGAGGAAACCTTGAAGCTGCGCGCAAAGCTGGAGGCAGCAGAGACCGCTCGGCTTTCCCGCGCACCTGCCTACACACTGGTGGAATCCAGAAAACGGTTGGAGGCAATCTATCAGCGTGACTGACCTTGCGCTCAGCGGGAGCTTGAAGCCATCGCGCAGCTCTATATAAACCTTGTGGGGCCAAATTCAGCGAGAAACATATGAAAAACGGGCAGACCGGCGTTCAATGCAGGCCTGCTCGTTTGCTATGTATTATTGCTGCGCTTTCAGATGCTTCACGGCGGCGTCTACCAGTTCCAGTTTCTGCTCCGTGGAACAGGGCAGCTTCTGGACATTTTTCAGCGCCTGCTCGGACTGGAACTTCGCCAGCTCCTGCCCAAGCTCCTGCTGCGCCTGCTTTGATTTCGGGAAGATCAGAAATACTTCCATGGCTGCCCTCCTTTCCAGAGCGTTTTCTGCTTCAATCTATGCGTGATTTCCAATGCGTATGTAGGTGTTTTGCATGCTGTGCATGGTCTCAATTCTGCGCATCGGGCTCTTCCTTGACGATCAACTTTGCATCCGCCGGGTAATTCAGCGTGATGAGGGCGGGCTTGCCCAGCCCCTGCTTTTTTCGGATAATCAAGCCGCTGTACTCCAACTCCCGGAAGATCCGTGTGGCGCTCTGGCGGCTGCGGTGGAGCTTGACCTGTGCCTGTTCCAGGGGGAAGTACAGCCGAATCGTGCCGTCCGGCTCGACGTAGCCGTTCTGACGTGAGATGCTGGCTCTGTCCAGCAGCAGCGCGTAGAGCACTTTGGCGTCGTTGCTGATGTCCCGCAGGGCTTCGTCTTGGAGAAGGAACCTTGGAAGCGGTACATAGGACGCCGCCGGGCTCTGCGCCGTGAGCTTGCAAAAAGTTTTCATCTGACCTCCTATCCCATCCATCAATCCATCCATTTTTGTGTTGATTGATTGATGGATGATTTTTTTGTATCTTGATTTATTTCTTATTAGTTAGAGGATGAATTTCAGTCCCGATGAACGGCACGAAAACCGTCGTCCTGAAATCCGGCTGCGGTACGCTCCGGAGCGTCAGCTTGTCCACCGTCCGAAAAACCGGTGACGGAAAACCCACGTATGGAAAATCCCGTTGTGGTCAAAGCTCGTCCCTCTGCCGCACTTTCAGCAGCTCCCAGATTTCCAGTTGCCGATCTTTCAGCTCGGCAACATCATCTTCGTAAACGTGGCCAGTGCTGTTGATGCGGCGGCAAATCTGATTGATGTTTGATGCAACGCGGCTGACGGCAGCGGCCAGCTTCTTTTGCTCGGTGTAATCTACTTTGATGATGTAACCGTCGATGAGCATCTTACGGGCGTAAGCGCCGAAGTTGTGCGTCCCCAGCTGGCGCATTTTGTGCTGGATGAGATTCAGCTCCTGCTCGTTCAGGCAGATTTCCTTGCGGATGGGTCGCGTGCGATCTGGCATGTATTACTTCCCCCTCAGTTCCAGACAGAACTCATCATCGCCTTCCTTCC